>OOCU01000061.1_pt1 | contig 138633 bp, 105 predicted proteins | sample 1671781 | NCBI WGS metagenome assembly OOCU01 (sample SAMN06348192, study PRJEB24527) | human gut metagenome | reverse complement strand
TTCTCCGGGGTCATTTTTTATTTATTGCATCTAGTGACTTAGTCCTTTATGAACTTATAACGAATGGCAGCAAAAAAGTACTCACACAAAAACAAACTTTTTTTAAAATTAAATACGAACGATTGAAAATGAGGGTGAATACGGAAAGGAACATACTACAACCAGTAATACCTCTCCGTATTCCCGAAATAAATCTGAAATAACACATCTTCCGGCAAACTGAGGATAAGCGTCCAAACGCCGGGCTATCTCCCGGTAGTCCCATTCCAAGCTGCCCAGGTGGGCACCGACGAAAGTCAGGCCGGGATAACGTTGCAAGATACGGTCCCGGGCTTCGATCTGCTGCTGCCAGGAAGGGATTTCCGGATGCAGCCAGGCATAGTCGCATGGAAGTGAGCGTCTATCTTCGGAAAGTGTTCGAAGTCCATCCTCCAGCTATTTTTTAAACGTCATTTTATAAACGTTGGTCTCTTTAGGTTCAAAGCCGACGGATCGGTACAGTTGGTTTGCCGCAACGCGTGCGGGACTGGAGGTCAGCATCAGGATGGAATTACCGAGCGACTCCACATAACGGATGGCATGTTCTACCAACTTATAACCTAACGCCTTGCCACGAAAACGCTGGTCGACAACCACATCTTCTATCCAGTGCTTCTGCCCGGTAGGAGTTTTATAGGAACCGACCGTCAGCATACCAGCTATTTCATCTTCATAGGAGATCAGGAAAAGGTGGCTGCTACCGGAGACGATCATCGTTTGCAAGTCGGTATCGGTAAACGGGACCGGGGAGGAAGTCAGCTGAGAAAGAAGCTCATTAATGATACCGACATATGCCGGATCGAATTCTTTCACTTCGAATATCTTCGTTCTTTCCATATATAATAGGATTTAAGTAAAGCCCTAGGTTCAAATCAAGGTAAAAAGATAAAAGAAAAGATGCGAACAATGCTTACGGAGATAAAGCAAAGACCTGTACAGCTGGTTCTCAACTGTGCGGACAGAGAGACCCAACTGATCCGCAATCTCGGCAGCTTTCATCCCTTTCAGATAGGAAAGACGGAAAATCTCCTGGTTCCTTTCGGGTAGCTCCGCCACTTTCTTCATCAAAAGATCCAATAGGTCTTTCCGCATGAACAGTTCGTCGGACGACTCAAAATAGTCCAGTTCCTCCAGTTTGAGCTGGACGGCCCGGTGATCCAGAATTTCCTGCTCCATATTCGAACGGCGCAGGTGATCGATACAGGCGTTGCGGACAGCAACGTAAAGAATACGTTTCAGATCGGCATCCGGAAGAAGGAAGACTTGTTTGTCCCATAGCTTGAGAAAAACGTCGTGCACAATATCTTCCGCAAAGAAACCCGAGACGAACTTCCCCGCAAAGCGAAGCAACATCGGAGCATATTCAAGATATATGCGCTGATAGCAGTTTGTCGTCTGATCTTTCACTTCCATCTTGCAAACATATAAAATATCAGGTATTATTCCGCAACTTCGCCCGCTTTTAACGCATATTACCCGCTCAAAAAGTTCAGAAGCGGAAGAGCGCCCTCCCCGAAGGCAACCTCTGCAGTCCGGCAGATATTTCAGGAGAGTAAGGCAGATATTTTCATTACACCGGCATCTATTTTCGAATACCTGCCGATTTATTTTTCGTCTGAGCCTAGTCGAACAGCTGTTCGACTAGGCTCAGACAGCTATCCCACACAGGTCAGACAGCTGTCTGACCTGTGTCAAACAAAGATTATATCGGCACTTAAGAGAAAATACAACGGCATCCGGAAATCTTTTCCCCAGCAGAATGGTAAATACATCCCGGCAAGAGGCAACAGGAAGACACCCGAAGTCGCAAAACAGAAAAAGGGCACAAGCCGATCACGACCTGTGCCCTTTTTCCATCTCATTACTTTACAATAAAACTATGTACGGACGGTTCATCGAAAGTGACGGAGTCGATCGCACCCGTTTCGGTATTGAAATAGCGGATCGTGTCCTTCTCCGTATTCTGGACGGTTACCTTCCAGCCGTCGCCTTCCCGGTCGATTGACAGGATATCCGTCGTGTTGCTGCCGGGAGATACGGCCAGGCCGTCGGCACAATGAACGGTTTCGATATGATAGCGCCTTACATCGACCGGGAATTTCTTACCGTTGCAGATAAATGTAGCTTCATGTTTCTGCTCATTACTTTGCCAGTCCGTGTTCAACAGATAAATTGTACGACGATCCTTACTGTCCCAAACCGTAAAACCAACAGACGGTGCAGACTCGATCCAACCTTTCGAAAGCTCTTCACCAGTCGTTGCCGATGCCAACTCACGCATCGTAGCTTCATACTGGCTTCTCAGGGAAGCCTCCGCCGGATAGACCGTTTGCGGGAAATAGATGATCTTACCCGATCCGAACGGGACTACAGTTTTTGCAGACAACGATTTATAGTTATCACCCAGCATCTCACGAATAACGGCATCATTTACCGGGAATTTCACCGGCTGGTCCGGTTGAAGTTCTGCATTCAGATGAGCAGCAGTCAAAACAAGCGTGCCGCCTCCAAATACATAGTTACGGATACGGAGGAAATCGCTCTCCTCAAAACTGTTCCAACCCAGGAAAACCATTGCCTTATATTTATTCATCACATCCTGCGGAGCTTCAATAGGCAAGATATCTACTGTTCCATAAGGCGTAGAAGTAAACCAACCTTTCGGACCGCAACCGTCGACGATATTATCCGGATAAAAGACATTCAGTAAATCAAAACTTTCCGTCGCCTTATTAAACGCCCATTTATCTCCTTTCTGCGACCACAGACTGCCGCGACCGAATGATTTCCAGGCATCGTTTCTTCCCTGAACAACAGCGATATTACTTTTCAGTTCGCCACGGCGGGTATGCGTTTCTATAAAGTCCAGTACACGATGCTGCGCGTACAGATGTTCCTTACCGGACTGGGAATAACGGTCGTTGGCATATTCATCCAGCCACAATGCCTCTTCGGTGTTCATATGGGAAGAGCCGTGCATATAGGCAACAGCCAGCGACATATATAAACGCAGGGAATGCTTCGGATCGGTGAAAGGTCCTGATCCCCACTGCATGGCATGCAAGGTTCCATAGTCCTGTTTGCTATAGGCACGTGAAGCACCACGCAGCGAAGAGAGGATAATTTCTTCCGGACCGTACATCTGTTCGGCTCCCAACCAGTTATAACCCGCCTGATACAAATAGCGGAACATAGTAGACGGTCCCGTATGACGACTGCTCTCTCCCTTGGAGTAACGGAAATTCTCAACCAGTTTACGAGCACCGTCAGCCATATCCTTCACACCCTGCGGGTCATAGTGAATAAATACGCCATGATCGGTATAGATAGGACGATGTTTGGCAAAGATACCGCCATAAGGACGGTTACGGGCAGCCATATCCGAAAAGACTCCCTGATAGAGGAAATGTTGCCAGTAATAATAACCGCCGTCATTTTCATGCGCCTGCTTTCCGCGGAACATGGGAGAAGCCAGTGTTTCCAGATCCGGGTTGATACGTTTTCCTGCCAGCGTACGTCCTTCCACCTGCCAGGCATAAGGGACCTGTAACTTATTCAGCAAACCGGTATAGTGACGAATCACTTCCGGACGGGCCACACGGAAACCGCTCCACTGGTAAGACGGACGGAACTGGTACCAGTTTCCGACACGTTTGGAAATATACCATTTGAAGAAATAATCATACGGCGTATATTCCTTATCGATATAAATTTCATCGCCCGAAGAGATATACACCTCATCCGGTTCTTTTTCTATGATCTGGCGAATCATGACTTCCGCTTTCCGGCTGCCGTCGTCGAAGGTCATCGGAACAGCAGACGCATAATCGCCGGCACGAAATTCCACGACATGCAAACCGGTCTCTTTCAATTCTATTTCCTGAAATGAAGGAATGACTGCAGCCGGAGCCTGTACCTTCAAACGAACATCCGGCTTATTGGTTTCCACCAGAACACCGAAAGCAGCTCCTGCCGTTACATATTCCGGAACGGAGACCACTTCGAAATCGCGGGCACTCTCCTCGATAATCTCCAGGGAACGGAGTTCATACGGATAAGCAGCCCGGTTATCTTCTTTCAATAAAGTCAGTTTCAAATCCCCTTTCCCCTGTACGGCATCCGGCAGAAGGATATAGAAGTCGGCAATATCAGAAGCCCTGTCAAAAATATTTCCTTCGTAAACGGTCGTGCCGTTAAAATCCAGCCTCCAACGCGGCCAGCTCCGGGTAGACAGGTTACAGCCTGTCCAGTAATTATAATCGTCTGTTTTATCGGCAAACTTTGCAAAAGGAATGGAGCATACCTGTTTCTTGTTCTGCGTCAACCTCGGAGCTTCCACCCAGCACTCGCCACTAAAATGCGTGCCACCGATGCGCAGGAAGGCACAAGCTACATTTTCCGGCAGGATAAATTTCTGCGTCACAGACTGAAACTTGCCGGAACCTTCGGGCACCGGAAAATAAAGCAGGGAATCCGGGCGATCATAAATATCGTCTTTGTAGCGTCCCGGCTTTTTATAGAATAACTCGATCTCCACCCCGAAGTCTCCGCCGGATGACACGGACAGATTCTGACGCTTTACGACCGGCAATGTCACCGTCAGTTCACCGGGTTTCAGCAAGTCACCCGACAGGCGGTAATAAGCATGCCGCTCGAAGTTATTATCTTCTCCTTTGAAATAAAGAGAATACTTATCCTTCTTCACATGAACGGAATCCAGATTGTCATCGATATAGAACTCCGACCGTCTGAACATTTCTTCGCCTCTTTTCTCAAAAGGTGCCGGCATTTGCACACCGCCGACTACACGAAGGAATTTCCGGACAGGCCACGCTTGTTCTTCAAACGAGATGCTTTCGGTAACACTGCTACCCGGCATCAATACATGGACCTTCCCGCCCACGGAAGGAGTGAACAGTACCGTTCTTTTCTCTGTCTGCACATCATCGGCTAACACGGAGGATACGGCTAACAATTGACAGATCAGAAGATAAAAGACTTTTTTCATAACTAATATTCAGAGATGTCTGTTAATAAATCAGCTCAAAAGTACAATTAATTTATGTACTTTTGCCATTCCATTGAACGAATAGAAAGAAAATGATCGTTATCAGAGATACGGATTTATTAAAAGGGAAAAGACTGGTCGCCACCATAGGGTTCTTCGATGGAGTCCATTTGGGCCACCGGTTCCTGATCGATGAACTGAAAGGTATTGCCAAGGCTAAAAATCAACCTTCGGCAGTTATCACTTTTCCGGAACACCCACGCGCCGTATTACATTCGGATTATCAACCGAAATTACTAAATTCATTCGAGGAAAAACTAGAGCAACTGGCGACTACAGGAGTCGATTATTGCATCGTCCTCGATTTTACGATAGAGCTGTCGCGATTGACGGCGCAAGAGTTTATCACTTCCATATTGGCAGAAAAACTCCACACAGATGCGTTACTGATCGGTTACGACCATCGGTTCGGACACGACCGCAAAGACGGTTTCGAGCAATACGTTGTTTATGGTGCCGCCTGCGGAATGGAAGTGCTGAAAGCCTCTCCCTATGACGAAGGGCGTACAGCAGTCAGTTCTTCGGAGATCCGGAAATTATTGACCGACTGCCATGTGGAAGAAGCCGCCCGATTGCTGACTTATCCCTACAGGCTGCAGGGAACGATCGTAAACGGATATAAAGTCGGGCGCAAACTGGGATTTCCGACCGCCAACATACAGGTGGACGAACCTTTTAAAATTGTTCCGGGAATCGGAGTATATGCCGTCTGGGTGTATCTGAAAGGGAAAAGATATAAAGGAATGTTGTATATCGGCAACCGCCCCACGCTCGATAACGGCGATAATATCACATTGGAAGTGAATATACTGGACTTCTCGGGAGACATCTATAATAATGAAATAACCGTTGCGTTTATATATTATGTACGAGGCGATGTCAAGTTTAACTCGCTGGAAGAACTGATTGAGCAGCTCGGCCGTGATCGGGAGACAGTGGATAAGATATTAATTAGTTGACAGTTGACAAGTGACAGTTGACAGTTATTGGCAAGGAGTAAGTGTTGCCGGTAACTTCAACTGTCAATTGTCAACTGTCAACTGTCAACTATAAAAAAATGTACTACGAAGCAATAGATACTTTAAAAGGGATGATCAGTCGTCCTTCTTTCAGCCGGGATGAAGCTGCTGTAGCCGATTTCCTGCAACAAAGCTGGCAGGCAGCCGGACATACAGTACACCGTAAAGGAAATAACCTGTGGATTGTTTCCCCCGGTTTCGATCTGAATAAGCCGACCCTGTTGCTGAACTCACATATCGATACCGTCAAACCGGCCTCCGGCTGGACAAAAGATCCTTTCCACCCGGAAGAAAGCGAAGACGAAAAGCTATATGGCCTGGGAAGTAATGATGCCGGAGCAAGCGTTGTCTCATTATATGCAGCTTTCTCCCTGCTGACCGGCAAGGAACAGGCATACAATCTGATATTCTTGGCATCCTGCGAAGAAGAAGTATCCGGCAAAAACGGTCTGGAGAGCGTTCTTCCCGACTTACCTCCGATTGCTTTCGCTATTGTCGGCGAACCAACCAAAATGCAACCGGCTGTAGCCGAAAAAGGGCTGATGGTCCTCGACTGTGTTTCCATCGGGAAAGCTGGACATGCCGCCCGGAATGAAGGAATCAACGCGATCACACTGGCGATAAAAGACATTGAATGGTTCAACAACCATCAGTTTCCGGAAAAAAGCGATTTCCTCGGACCGGTAAAGATGAGCGTCACGATCATTCATGCCGGAACGCAGCATAATGTCGTTCCCGACCGCTGTGAATTTACGGTCGATATCCGTACCAACGAGTTCTATCCCAACGAGAAACTGTTTGAACTGATAAAAGAGCAGGTCGGCTGTGAAGTAAAAGCGCGCAGTTTCCGCCTGAACTCGACGCGAACCGACCTCAGCCACCCGTTCGTACAGCGGGCGATCCTGATGGGAAAAGAACCGTTCGGCTCGCCTACGCTAAGCGACCAGGCACTTATGCCGTTCCCGTCCGTCAAGATCGGTCCGGGCAACTCTGCCCGCTCACATGCGGCAGACGAGTACATCGGGCTGTTGGAAATAAGGGAAGCGATCGACACCTATGTACGGTTACTGGACGGACTGAAACTCTAATCGTATGCTGAAAAAGATACTGGGAACAATCGGAACACGCTATCTGATAGCCTTTCTGAACCTGATGCTTATTTTCATAAATGCCAAGGCATTGGGTGTGGAAGGGGTCGGACTGGTGGGTATTCTCCTGGCATCTATCAATATAGCCGTCGTGTTCAACGGAGTGCTTTCCGGCAACACGATTGTCTATTTCATGAACCGGTATTCCCTGCACACCATTTTATTCCCGGCTTATGTATGGCCCTTTATCGGATCAGCGCTGGCGTGTGCGTTCATGCTACTTTTCGGGCTGTTTCCTCTAGCATATCTGACGGATATCTATATACTGTCACTGATCTCTTCTTTCATTACGACCAACGCCCGTTTCCTGCTGGGCAAGGATAAAATTACCGGATTCAATATCACTTATATGCTGCAAAGCGGCCTGTTGTTCTTCATCCTTCTATATTTCTATTATATAGCAGGGAAACAGGAAGTTTCATCTTATATTTACGGATTATACATCACGTACGGGATTGCCCTTGCCGGCAGCCTGCTTCTCCTTTTCCCCCATCTGATCCGGAAAGAGAATAAACCGGCAGACAAGCCATTCCTTTCCATCTTGAAAGAGATGTTTTCCTATGGTCTTTGGGGAAGTGCCGACAATATAGCCGAAGTGTTGACCACCCGCCTGAACTATTTCCTTATCCAACGCTTTGCCGGTCTGGGCAGTGTCGGTCTGCTGGATGCAGGGACAAAAATATCGGAGAGCGTCTGGCATATCAGCCGAAGTGTCAGTTTTATCGAATACAGCAGTGTGGCGCAAACGACGGATCCCGAAATACAAAAGAGAACGACCCTGAAGCTGTTCAAACTCACTTTCAGCGCAATCGCATCAGCCACCATCTGCATCCTGTTCATTCCGGAATGGATTTATACGGATTATCTGTTCAGTCCCGAATTTACAGGCATGCGAAAAGTCATATTCGGCTTATCCGTTGGGATTGTAGCCTTAGGATGCAACAGCATACTCAGCCATTATTTTATCGGAAGCGGAAAAATACGTTACAGCGCGGTCAGTTCCTGCATCGGACTTCTCACCCTGTCGATAGCGGGCTATATACTGATACCTTTGCACGGCGTTGTCGGGGCAGCCATCAGCTCCAGCATAGCATTCTGCGCCATGCTGGCATTTTCGATGACAGTATTCTGCCGGCAGAACCAAACACGAATAAGCGAGTTCATTCCCGACAAGGAAGATGTCGATGAACTCGCCAGGCGGATACGTCAAAAGCTCTCCTGTTAATTTTCTCAATAACGGAAACTTCCGCCTCCCAGGAACTCACGCAGTAGTGAAGTGCCGGGCAGACCGACATCCGGAATATAATTAAAGTAACGCAGGAAGCGCAACAGGCGATAAGCCTCCGCATTCTCTTCCTCGTCTTCACGCACCTCTGCCAGGATCGGCTCGGCAAACTTACGCAAAGCCGCCAGTTCATAGAGCATGGCACTGTTAAACATCGCATCCGCATTTTCCTGATAAGGGAAAATCCATTTATCTTCTCCCCTTCGCACGCTCGGCCAGCGGGCAATCGTATCTTTGGCAGAATACCCCCGGAAACGGTAGTCGCGGATGATACGCCGCAGCAAACGGTTATCCGTAGTCGGTATCCAGTTGTGATTATCCAATGATATGGAAGTAAGTACGGAGACATACACCCGGTACTTATACTTATCATCTATCATGGAGGTCAGCTCCGGATTCAGCGCATGAATACCTTCTATCACCAACACCGAATTTTCACGCATCTTCAGCTTCTTACCTTTATAAACCCGCAGGCCCGTTTCGAAATTGAAACTAGGCACTTCGATCTCCTCGCCCGACAGCAGCTTCTTCATCTCGCTGTTAAAATAAGGCAGATCGAGCGCATAAAGCGACTCAAAGTCATAATCGCCGGATTCATCTTTCGGCGTATCTTCCCTATTCAGGAAATAATCGTCGAGCGAAATACTGACAGGATGAATCAGATTCGTTATCAACTGTACTTCCAGACGTTTACAGAAAGTCGTTTTCCCGGAAGAAGACGGACCGGAGATCAGCACAATACGAACCCCGTCCTGGTAACGCCCGGCTATCTCTTCCGCAATCTTTGCCACCTGCTTTTCCTGCATCGCTTCGGATACCATGATCAGTTCCGATGTATGACCGTTTTCGATGGCACGGTTCAGATCGCCCACATTATTCAGGTCCAGTGTCCGCTGCAAAGTCAGATGCTGTTTATAAGCTTCAAACATCTTGTCCTGTTTAATGGCCGGTTCCAACTCCAGCGGATTCCTTCTTTTCGGAATCTGGAGCAACACACCGTCAAAATAAGGGACGATATCGAACAATTGGATATAACCGGTGGAAGGCGTCAGACAGCCGTAAAAGAAATTCACATAACCATCCAATTCGTAATAAGAAGTATACGGCATACCCGCCGTTTCGATCAGACGTGCCTTATCGTTCATGCCCCGTTCACGGAAAAGAACGGTTGCATCCACAGTCCGGACCGTTTTATGCAGAAAAGGCAGGTCGGCATCGATAATTTCACGCATTCGCTTCTTTATCTTGTCGATCGTCTCCCCGTCTATCTTCTTTCCGTTATGGATCACACAGTAGTAACCTTTTGAGATCGGATGTTCTAAATTTAATGTAGCGGAGGGCAACACATCGTTAACCGCTTTCGAGAAAATATGGCACAGCGAACGGACATACGTACGAAGTCCGGAAAGCTGCGTATAATCCACGAACTCAATATCTTTCGGATGCCAGCAACGATAATTCAAGCTCTCGACTTTATTGTTCACTTTTGCATTCATCGGACGGTAACGCAGAGGCGCACCGATCATCGTATAAATATCCAATAAAGAAGAACCGATGGGAACCTCTTTATAGGTATTGTTATTTTTGCAATAAATTGTGATTGTTTCAGACATATTATATCAGTTATTATTTGTAGTTTTGCTGCCTAAAGTTAGGAATATTAATCGGATATACTTCCAGGTATAACTATTTTTTGATGGATAATACAATTTTTACCGTACTTAAACTGCTAGGCTCGCTTGCTTTATTAATGTACGGAATGAAAGTGATGAGCGAAGGCCTCCAGAAGCTTACGGGAGACCGACTACGTAATATCCTAGGCGCCATGACTACGAATAGGTTCACCGGACTGCTCACAGGAGCTTTCGTCACAGCCGCCGTACAGTCATCCACCGCTACCACCGTTATGACCGTAAGTTTTGTCAACGCCGGTCTCCTGACTCTAACACAAGCCATCTCCGTTATCATGGGAGCCAACATAGGAACGACAGTCACCGCCTGGGTCATGTCAATCTTCGGTTTCCAGTTCAATATGACAAATGTCATTTATCCTCTCTTCGCATTATCTCTCCCTCTGATATTCTCTAAAAAAAGCGGACGCAAGTCATTCGGTGAATTCGTTTTCGGATTTGCCTTTATGTTTTTAGGGTTAACGACTTTGCGGGAGAACGCCATGCATATGGACCTGGAACACAACCAGGCTATCATTTCATTCATTACCTCCTGCAAGGAATGGGGCATGTTCTCCGTATTGCTGTTCCTGCTGATCGGAAGTGTGATTACAATGGCGGTCCAGTCGTCCGCGGCTGTCATGGCTATTACGTTAATCCTGTGTTCCAGCGGAGTCCTCGACCTGTACCTGGGTATCGCACTGGTGATGGGCGAAAATATCGGAACGACGGTGACCTCCAATATCGCTGCACTCACCGGTAATGCGCAGGCACGAAGAGCAGCATTTGCCCACTTCATATTCAACTTCTTCGGAATCATTTGGGTACTCTGTATCTTCCATCCGTTTATCGATATGGTAAAAGACCTGGTTAATTACGTAGCACCCAATACACCGAAAGAAATTGCCATCACTTACACGCTGTCAGCATTCCATACCGCATTTAACATTTGCAATGTACTGATATTGATATGGTTCATAAAACCTATCGAACGCCTGGTTTGTTTTGTCATCAAATCAAAGCCGGAGGACGAAGAATATCGCCTGCATTACATCACCGGAGGTTTGCTTTCGACGGCTGAATTATCGATCCTGCAAGCCAATAAAGAGATATCTCTTTTTGCAGAACGGACCACACGCATGTTCAACATGGTGAAGGATGCGTTTTATGAAAAGGACGAAGACGCCTTTATGAAAACGTATAACCGGATCGAGAAATACGAGAACATCAGCGACCATATGGAGATCGAGATAGCCAACTACCTGACGCTCGTGGCAGAAGGCCGCCTGAGTTCGGAAAGTAAGGAAGAGATCCGTATCATGCTCCGTGCCGTATCGGAAATAGAAAGTATTGCCGATTCATGTAACAACCTGGCACGCACCATTAAACACCGGAACGAAGGGAAGTCAGACTTTACCGAGAAGCAGAACCACTGTATCGACAAGATGTTCGAACTGGTCACTATGGCACTGCATCAAATGAACTCTATATTGAAAAAGCCGGAATTGACACACGATGACATCAATCCGTCTTACAATATCGAGAACGAAATAAATAATTATCGCAACCTGCTGAAACAACATAATGTGGAAGATATCAATAATAAGCAATACCAGTATCAGGACGGGGTATATTATATGGATATCGTCAGTGAAGCTGAAAAGTTAGGAGATTACGTACTAAATGTTGTCCAGGCCGTTATAGAGAAAAAGATATAATTATGCATACATTCATTATAATCGGATATTTATCCACTTAAATTTACATTAATGGACTATTCTTTTTTTGATTTTCTTACGCTTGTAGGAGCATTAGGTATGTTCCTATACGGAATGAAAGTGATGAGTGAAGGGTTACAGAAAGTCGCGGGGGACAAACTTCGAAGTATCCTCTCGGTAATGACGACAAACCGTTTCACCGGTGTTCTGACCGGTATTTTAATAACAGCACTCATCCAGTCTTCCAGTGCCACAACGGTGATGGTCGTGAGCTTTGTCAACGCAGGCCTTCTGACACTAACCCAATCCATCAGTGTTATCATGGGAGCCAACGTCGGTACAACGGTCACGGCATGGATCATCTCCCTTTTCGGATTCAAGGTCGATATCAGTGTTTTTTCCCTGCCGCTTATCGCTTTATGCATCCCGTTGATATTCTCCGGTAAAAGTAAGCGAAAATCGTGGGGTGAGTTTTTAATGGGTTTCGCCTTTCTGTTTATGGGGCTGTCTTACCTGAAATCATCGGTACCCGACCTGCAGAGCAATCCTGAAATTCTCTCTTTCCTTCAAGATTATACCTCACTGGGATATCCGTCCCTTCTTATTTTCCTGCTTTTAGGAACAATTCTTACCATCATCGTCCAATCATCCAGTGCCACTGTAGCCATCACGCTGATCATGTGTACACAGGGATGGATTCCTTTCGAAATGGCTGCAGCCATGGTATTGGGCGAAAATATAGGAACAACCATTACAGCCAATATTGCTGCCATTTCAGCGAACGTATCCGCCCGTCGTGCAGCTATTGCCCACTTAATGTTCAACGTGTTCGGCGTATGCTGGGTAATGGTATTGTTCTATCCGTTCACCAATATGGTTTCATGGATCGTAACCAACTACGGTCCGGGTGATCCGAATGAAATGACCCAATTTCTGAGCACGCTCGATCCGAAGACGATCTCACTGATCACTTCCAGTGCACAGATCACAGACCCGCACCTGCTGGCGCTTCAAAAACAATTAATGACACTGCAGGTTTCCGTATCATACGGCCTGTCTCTGTTCCATACCATATTCAACATAGCAAACGTATGTATCATGGTTTGGTTCGTGAAATTCTACGTATATGTTTGTTCAGCCCTTATCAAGCCAAAGAATGTAAGCGACGAAGAAGAGTTCCAGCTGAAATACATTCCGTCGGGTATGCTTTCAACTTCCGAGTTGTCATTGATGCAGGCTAAAAAGGAAATTGCCGTATTCGGAGAGCGTACGCAGCGCATGTTCGGCATGGTCAAGGACCTGTTCTATGAAAAGAACGAGGATAACTTCCTGAAAGTATACAGCCGCATCGAGAAATACGAGAACATCAGCGACCGCATGGAAATCGAGATCGCCAATTACCTGACATTCGTTGCTGAAGGCCGCCTGAGCTCGGAAGGTAAAGAAGAGATCCGCATCATGCTCCGTACCGTTACGGAAATAGAAAGTATTGCCGACTCCTGTAACAACCTGGCACGTGGTATCAGACGCCGCAACGAAGGCAAATCTGAGTTCACCGACGAACAGAACCACAACATCGACCAGATGTTCGCCCTGTTGGAAAAGGCGTTGACCCGAATGAATGAAATCCTTCACATGCCGGAAGTCGTACACGATGATATCAACCAGTCTTACAACATTGAAAACGAGATCAACAATTATCGTAATCAGTTGAAGATCCATAATATGGAAGATGTCAACAACAAGAAGTATCACTATCAGGACGGTGTATACTATATGGACCTTGTCGGCGAATCGGAAAAATTGGGTGACTATGTATTAAATGTAGTACAGGCCGTTATCGAGAAGAAGATATAATCGCCTGTAAAATAATAATAACTAAAAAAGCTCTTTCCGGATTCGGGAAGAGCTTTTTTAAGCTTATGGATATAACTCTCAGGGCTCACCAAGATATTCAAAAACGAGCGTTACTTGTTTGGGAGTTAAAATCTTCTGCCCGTTATAGTAGCCGGCATCGACAAGGGCCTGCATGAGCGGTTTGTTATACACGAACCAGCGTTTTAGCTGTACGCCTGCGCTGCGGATGCTGCTGTGCGGAAAATACATCGCACTCAGCTCTTTGATAGATAATGTTGTTGGTTTCATCTTGACAACAAAGATAGCTAAAAGAATTGAAAATCGGAATGTTTATCGTACTATCTTTAATAGGACCAATCCGGAAAGAATCAGGAGGAGCAATAAGGTTGGGAGCTGCCAGGTTGTCTCTTTCTTTTTTTCCTGCGTTTGTGCGGATAACTGTTCAAGCTGTTCTTCATATTGATAAACAAGTGTCTGCAAGCTGTCGCAGGTAGCTGTGACAAACAAGGTGTCGTGCCGAAAGCGGATTTCGGCTGTCGCCTGTCCGCTTTTTTGTATAAAAGCAGAACCGGCAGGTAGTTCTTCCAGCGTGCCGACCGGGACAGCCAGGGCTGCACGACTTTCGGGAACTTTACCTGTCTGGATGGATAAGCGGCTAATTTGCCGCAAGCTATCAGTCTGTTGCCGGTATGAGCCGGTTTGTTTACCGACTGAACAGCTTGTAAGAAGTAATATTACAAATGGAAATAAACTGTGTTTCATTGGATAAAATCATATTGTCTGCGAAACTCTGCGCTCTGTCTGCGTAATCTGCGTTCCTTAATATCGACTTTTGACATATTGCCTTACTTGTAAAGTAGCTGTTGCCGGTTGAAACCTTCGCGATAGGAAAGATGCAGGAACTTTTTCCGCCGGTAAACGATTGCTTGGTCGAAAGCCAGTCCGGATGCTTGCAAGATTCCCAATAAAACCTCCGGTCCTTCGGCGATATAGCAATCGGCAGCTTCGCCTTTCGTATGCTGCGAGTTTTTAACGCCTCCTGCAAGTAGATTGACAGCCTCGTTGCGGTAGCCGCTGGTGATGGCGATGGTTTTGCCATAACGCTCCCGGAGCGGTTGCAACAGATAGCTCGTAAGGTTTTTCAATGCCAGAAGCGCTTGCGGGTTAGGGATGTTTTCAAGCCCCTGTTCGATGGCGATCCGACTGTAAGTAAATTCTTCTAAGGTGAAATTTTTTGATAGCTGGAGATGCATATTTTCTAAATTGGCACATTAGCACATTATTTTTTTGATTTATAGTTATAATCGACCCCGAACAATGCCCCGGCAAAGGTGCTTGTCTCGCCGAAAGCCACCAGCACGCTGTTATGGATTTCCCCCTGCGGTGCCGTCCAAAAGCCGAAAAATAGAAGCAGGATGCCGGCTGCAGTCAGCAGCACGGCAATCCAAAGTTGTACGCTGTGTTTCTTCACTCTTTCATTGTCAATTGTCAATTATCAATTGTCAATTATTCAATTACCGGTCTGTCGTCCTCTCCGCTTCCGCCGCCCTCTTCTTTCTTTTCGGTCGAAGTGAAGGCGACCAGCTTCTTCGTATTGCGTAAGGATGCACCGGGCGTAAAGATCACGCGCGCCCCTTTTACATCTGCCTGGGTGAACGACTTTTTGTCGGCAGCTCCCTTACTGGAGAGTGAGAGGCGGAAATTACCGAACTCGCCCAACTGCACGATACGCCCTGCACGAAGTTCCATGTCGAGGATAAAGTTAAGGTTGTCCAACACCGCTTTTACATCCGCACTGGAAACGGTAGATCGCGCTCCAATCATAATACACAGTGTATCCATGTCGGTGTAACCGTTGTAATCCGGTATCGCATAAATTTTTTCCTGTGCCGCGCCGCCTTTCAGGTCGGTCACTTTTCTTGTTACTAATTTGTAGCCCTGGGCCATTGTTTAATAAATTGTTTTTAAGGTTGATAATTTGTTGTTTTGTCTGATTGACAATGCAAAGGTACGACGGGGCGCCGGGGCGGAGTTGAGTTGTGTGCAGATGGGTGATAATATGGACAGGTATTCTTCTATATTCAAGAATTAATTCCTATCTTTGCATTACAAAGTATTAATAATTAATATGCTATGGCTCGACCGATTAAAGAAACTCCGGTATTAACCGGCAAAGACGCTAAACGCTTTGCAGAGAAAATGGCAAATCTTGAACCTGAAAGTAAGGAAGAGAAAGAGGCTGCAAAGAAAGTTTACGAGAAGTTCAAAGCCATTGCTTCATTCGTTTTGTAACAATGGCAATTGATGATTACGACTTTCTACCATTAAAAGTAGAAACTGATATAAAACCGTTTAAGAGCAAGGACAGCGACTTAAACGGTTTTTTATTGGATGATGCCAAAAGGTATCTGACAGAACTTATGGCTGTAACTTATTTACTTGAAGACAGGGTAACAGGAGTAACTGTCGCTTATTTCAGCCTGCTAAACGACAAAATAACCTTTGATCCGGAACAGCGCTCCATTTGGAACAGACTGAGTCGTCGTATCGCCAATCCCAAACGAAGGAAACATTACCCGGCAGTGAAAGTAGGTAGATTAGCCATTTCTGAAGCGCATGCAGGACAAGGGCTCGGACGAGATATTATACGTTTAGTCAAGTTTATGTTTACTCACGGAAATAGGACCGGATGTCGTTTCATCACTGTGGATGCCTATCAAAATGCGGTGAGCTTTTATCAAAAATGCGGATTCGATTTCATATCAGAAAAAGACGAAGGAGATGTGACCCGCTCTATGTATTATGACCTGAAAAGGTTTTTGGATGAATGATCCTTCTACCTCTATAATAAAAACAACGAAGCCCCGGAAGAAAACTCTTTCGGGGCTTTGTTGTTGTCTGCTTTATCTCTTCACAGAGATCGAACAGAAGAACTTTATTTCATTACTTTAGTATTAATACTGACTGCTTGTTCGCCCATCGCGGGGTACTTGGCAGGCATACTTCTAGGGTCATCTCAAACCGCTCAGCCAATTAAATTTATTGATTATAAATAATTTGTTGTTTTGTCTGATTGACAATACAAAGGTACAACGGGCAGGAAAGGCGGAGTTGAGTTGTGTGCAGATGGATCGCATTAAATGATCTTTTGCATAATATCCTTTATCTCCAGGTTTAATTTAGAAAAGGCGAACCACTTTTTACCGAGGTCTTTCAGCGAAGCACCGATATGATAAATATCTTTGTCATCAATCAACAGGAATCGATCGTGCGATTGTTTAAACTGATTGATCGTGATCGGCTCATATTGGGCATTATGGTGCTGCAGGTCTAAAAGCAGCTGCTTTGATATTTGCGCAGTATAGATTGTTGCGGTCACATGAGAATTTCCCAAACACGGAATCGAGTTGCATTCTTGGAGTTGACACGGTAGCCTACAGACAATATGGCATCCAAATTATAAAATCTGGTTTGGTATTTTTGTTTACCATCATTACCCATATATTCCAAAATAGAATATGTGCTTTCTTCATTCAGTTCACCTGAATCATATATATTCTTTAAGTGCTTGGATATAGCAGGTTGCTTCACACCGAATAGCTCGGCTATTTGTACTTGGGTTAACCAAACAGTTTCGTTTTCTACTCTGACTTCCATCTTTAAAGTAGCTTCCGGATAGTAAAAAATGATCTCTCCTTTATTTTTCATAGCTATACGATTTTGTTCGTGGCAAAGTTAAGATTATTATTTATCTGATAGTTGTTTTTAGGAAAAATATATGTCATTTCTGTGTATTAAATAACGAAAGCCCGACGGAATAATCCGCCGGGCTTGTTTTTGCCTGTCGTCACCCTTCACAGGGGTCAGAACAGAAGAACTTTATTTCATTACTTTAGTATTAATACTGATCGCTTGTTCGCCTGTCGCAGGGTAATTATCATGGGGGCGGTTCTCGAACCGCCCCTACGATGCGCGGTCATTAACAATTAATTTATTGATTATAAATGTTTTCTATTGTGTCGTTATTTTACGATTGCTTTTACTGCAGCTTCGCCTTCAACGGCTACTACAACTACACCTGCAGGAGCAGCGATTGTAGCTTCAGAAGAAGAAACGACTGTGTTAGCAACCTGCTGGCCAAGTACGTTAGTGATTACTACGTTCTTGCCTTCAGCACCCTTAACGATTACGGCACCGTTAGTTGCAACAACTGATACACCTTCTGTTGCGATACCTTCGTTAGCTGTCGGAATTACATTTTCCAATACTTCCAAATCGAAGATTTCTGCTTCAGCTTCTTCTTTTGTTACAACAGGAATACCGTTGTGGAACTTAACGTAACCACGTACTGCTTCATCTTTCACATCACCTTCGTATTTACCAGCTGGTATATCATCATCTTCTGTATAATAAGTAGCCGGAGTATAAAGAGTTTCGATAGTGAATGCATCACTCTTAGTATCTACATAACGGAATGCGAAAGAGCAAACTTTGTCAGCAGTATTGTTCAATTCAATCTTATCGCCAGTGCTTGTGATGAACAAAGAGTCTATCACATGTTTAGCCTGAACGAATCCTAAACGATAGTATGTATCACCACTATAGTTCTGGAAAGCGCAATCTTTACGACCTGCATTTACAGAATCCACTAAGTTAACCAAATAACGACCGTCGATGAATCCTTCTGTCGGAATTGCATGTAAGCAATCTTCTTCACCACAGATCGGGCAATACTTACCGGCAGGAACTTTTTCAGCATCTACAGCCAACATGAACTGAGGTCTCCAAGTACCGAATCCGGCAGCTGTGTCAGCATACATAGCAGGATTCTTTTCTGCATACTGCGGATCTAAGAAGTTCTGGATACCTAAGAAACCTTCGATTGCATCGCCCTTAGCATCTTCCAACAGACAACCTGTTTCATACAAAACGTAGTTGTTATCGATGTTACGGAAAATCTTGATTGTATCCAAAGCTTCTGTTGTACCAACTGAACGATACAAGTCAGAGATTGCGTCAGTGATTACGAACAGGTCATTCTGAACGTTTTCATAAGCATCTACATCACCAGTCAATTCGTTAGCATTGTGTGCGCCGTACAATTTATCCAAACCACAGAATGCACCGTCAGTAGTTGTCAAATATTTAACATCACCAACTTTAGATGCGAAATCATCACCTTCTCTCAAGATATTAAAGCTTTCGTCGTTCTTGCCTTTCAAGACGATGTTGATCTTAGCACCGTCCTTCTTCAACTCATAACGTTTGTTTACAGCGTCATAAGACAATGCGTTACCAGCCAAATCGGTGATGTTGTAACGGTACATATTCAATGTATCTTCTTTTGTCACTTCTTCGCCGTCTTTGTCTACACCAACATACGGAGTGAAATGCTTTATTACAGCCAGGTCACTTTCTTTCACCTGAGTGAAACGGAATTCGATAGCCTCTGCAGCATCTTTAGTCCAAGTAATCTTGTTGTCTTTGCCTAAAGTCATATAAGCAGTATCATCCAATGCAACCAGCGGAGTACCGATATTGAATGTCTTAGTGATCAACTGGTCTGCAGTGTATTCGCCACCGAAGTAACCATTGAATTTGTTATCACCCGGAGTACCTACAGCTACGATTGTATAGTTAATAGAACCGTCTGTATACACATCAGCTTTATCTGTCTTGCGAAGAGCTGCAATTTCAACAGTATTACCAGATTCACGGTTCATGAATGTAGCACCACCCTGATACAACCACTGTCCTTCCGGCTGATTCAAAGCAACCTGAGCAACAGGGATGAAGTCTTCACCTTCACAAGCAGGATTGGCAACTTTCTTAGCACCTTCTGCTACACATGTAATGTTCAACAGTTTGTCGCGGAAGATAGCATAATCGATCTTGTTGCTTGAACCGAAACGAACCCAAGTGTTGTCTTTTGAGTCTTTATCGCCTGCCGTAGCTATATAATCAGCAGTACCTTCAGTTCCTTCTACTGCGACTGTCAAATAAGCAGTTCCATCAATAACAGCTACTTCCAATTCGTAGTTTTTGTCTTCACCCAATGCTACAACTTCCAATGGTTCGCCATCTACAGTAGAAGGTTGAGTAATTCGATAAGTAGCAGCTAAGATTTTACCATCTGCTTTTGCTTTATCATAATCTTTCTTTGTCAAAGCGGCAAACTTGTAACCTAAAGTTTTTGCGCCAGTTTCCAATTCACCAGACAAAGTACCCCAAGTTTCTTTGGTCAATACGATGTATTTACCGGCTGCATTCTTCAACATCATGCCATCAGCTGTAAATTCAGCTTTCAGAGCACCATCAAATTCATTACCTTTCAGAGGATTGTAAGCTTTGAAGCCTTCCCACTGACCTTTGTTCTTATTCCAAACCTGGGCGCCGATAGACATTTCGAAAGTTTTTTTGTTTCCGTTGTCAATGGCAGGGTCATTAGATGTGGTTCCAGGGAATACTATATCAGGAACAGCTTCTAACTGATAAAGCCAGGAGCTAGCGCGATCTACTACTCCACCCGCAAATCCCTTAGCTTCTGTAAACACCAAATATCCACCTTTATAATCTCCACCAATAAAAGTGTCATAAGTTACATCGCCATCCTTTATTGAAAATGGCTTTCCTGTTATTCTGTTAATCAGTTGATAACCTATAACGATTTCTTCACCGTTTGGTTTTTCCTTCAACGCCTTAACAGTCCATTGATTTGCTTCACTTTGAGTCGTTACAGCCCAATCAACAATACCATCCTTGTCTACATCTGTAACATTCAAAAAAGCAGTTCCACCTGTTACAGGAGCTTGATTGTTCACACGAACATAATAATACTGATCTCCATCTGCTTGAAACATAGCAGTCTGGGCATTAACAGTGCTGAACAATCCACCAGCCAGCAACAAGCCAGCCATAAGCGTAGAAAACTTTTTGTTCATAAACCTTTAAATTTAATATTAATAATAGTGTTAAAATAGTATCGTAATACGTATCTGTTAAAAGGTGTTTAGCAAAATGACTAGTTTAAACGACCCTTTTTTCTCGCCATTTTTAGGTCAAATTCAAGTTTTATACAGAAAAGCGAAGTTTTTATACAAACAATGCTATGTGATTGATAAGAAAGGCTATATATTTGGAAAAATAAATTTGAAAAGAATTGCAAGTTAAAAAACTAGTCGTACCTTTGTGACGAGAAAAAAGGGTCGTTTAAATTAGTCATTCCGTTTTAACATTTCAAACACTTGTAAAACAAGATTTATACTACAAAAAAGCAGCCTATTTCACCCTAAATTTAACATTTACAGCATATTCGGATAAAGATTTGATATACAGCCTATTACCCATTTTTCATCCGTTTTCTCTTTTTTCAATGTAAACACCTATACGACAATCGTTTATATTTTAAACCCTCTCTTCACCCCGCCCCCCGCTGCCAAGACCTCTTGATTTCCGGCTCATACACCGGAACACGGAAAACATTCGACTTAGTTCTTCTTTTAAACCGGAGCACCCAATCGCATTCATCAAAAATTTACGACAACCCCCTATTCGCCTCCATACCCTATCCGAACGCATTTTAAATTTCTTCCGAATGAAATTTCATTTTCTTTCGGAAGAAATTTTATTTTCTCCCGCAACCCCTTTTTTCACGCTCCGGAAGACCGGTTCGGAATAAACATAGAAAATAACAATAAGAAAAATTACATTCGTTAACAATCGGTCGTATATATATAAAAATCCGTATGGGTACTATATTAAAAAAAGGATAGCCAATAAATGTTAAACTACCATTTTAATCCATTGAAATATAAGGTATATACAAAACATATAATTATCTTTGCAATGGAAAGATAACCAATCCGCAACTATGTGATCGATTACCTTATCCATATTATTTAATAACCATAAACATTATTTCTTTGAAAAAGGAAGAGGCGTTAGCAAAGAAACAGGAGACGTTGACCGTCGCTGTTCAAAAAGGAGTAGGCATACTCAGTGAAAATGCCAAACAAAGCCTTGCTTGTAAGTCGGAAGGCCATCGATTAATCGACCGGATCAACCACGAAGGAGGCGTGAACGAAACCTTAGCTCTCGAAATCGAAAGCTATCTCTCACATTGTCGTAGCATACTATCGACTATGGGCAACACCCGAAAACCATTTACCAAACAACTGACGGAGGTACAAAAACTATTCGTTTCACTTGAAAATGAGATCGATCCCACGAAAAAGGACAGTCCGGCAAATGAACTGGCAGACCGTCTCAGCGCGTGGAAACTCGCCCGGATACGCAAAGCCGAAAAGGAGGAACAGCGTCTGATGGCTAATTTCCAACGCACCGAAAAGCGTCTTGCCGGACGCGAAGACCTGAACGACGCTCAGAAAGCCACAGCCCTCAGCCGTGCAGAAAATCGCCTGCAATCCGGATGTGCTATCCTGAAAATGAATGCCATAGCTACCGAACTCATGCCTGTTGCGACTGAACCCGAAGGTTATATCGACCTGCTGCGCCTATGGTGGCAGGAAATCGGTAGAAACCTGCCCGACAGCGATTTACAGCGTATCTTCCGCCCGATGTTGTCGTATGCCCGCAAGCAAGCCCGCAAAAACGTCCTTATCGACAGTGTTTACGTAGAATACCGCCCGGTACCGAAAGGGATCCAGGCGGCATGATTCAGGCACAGATTTCACGGTATTCAAGAACCAGGTACACGGATGACGCGGATCAGGCGGATCAAAACGGATTTAAATTATCCGATCCGTTCAAATCCGTTCAATCCGCGTCATCCGCGTACCTGGTTCTTTATTAGCACATAAAAAAATAAGATGAATAAGAATTCAACAACCTTTTCTCTGATTTCCGTCAAGGACGGGAAATTCAAAGCCCGCTATGAAGTCTTTACGGAAAGTACGGGTGACAACCGCGTGATCACGTATGAAAATACGGATCCTGTGCACAATGATCAGATCGAAGCAATGCAACGACTGGCGTATCATATGGTTAATTTTGTAGAAGTGGCGGCAAACAGCGACAGCCTGCTCATCACCGGTTTCCAACGTCAGAACTGCGGCAACGCGCAATTGCTGACCATCTATGCCCGCATGGAAAACCACCGGCACGACTCCTGTGGCAATATCGTCAGCCGTTTTTACATCGGCCGTGACGAATACCCTTCGATCGACTTGCTGCTGGAAGACCTTTCTGCCTGCGAACGCGAGGCGCTGGCCTATATCGAAACCGGCAAGCGTCTGGAGCACGACATGTTTATCCGTCTGGACGAAAGCGATTTATCCATCCTTCGTTCTGCTGCCTGATGAAAAGATGTACACTCACCATCGGCTGCCTCCTGGGAGACCAGGCGGCAGCTTGCCTGATGCGACTGATTACAGGCGAAAAAGGTTCGCGCAATTACAGTTATTCGTGCGGAGAGGAATACGGATATTTCTACGATCCGTTCCTGAAAAAATGGATGGCATTCGACAACCGGCACAACACCTGCCTGGTCGAACAGTGCAACACCTCGAAAGAGGCCGAAAACTTTCTCTATGACGACGGAGCCTTATTCGCCGCTTAGCGAGCTGATCCGTAAGCACACGGGCGAGGAAGTGATGGCGGAATACCGTTTTCATCCTTCGCGGGACTGGCGGTTCGACTTCGCCATCCCTTCCCGCCGCGTGGCTATCGAGGTGGAAGGCGGCGCCTTTAACGGTGGCCGCCATATCCGCTCCGACGGTTACCTGCGCGACATGGAGAAATATAATGAGGCGGCAGTCTGCGGCTGGTGCGTGATACGCGTGCTGCCGTCGGAACTGCTGACGTTTAAGACGGTGCGGCTCATTATTCGGGCGATACAAAATTAATTTATTACAATCATGGCAAGACCCATAAAGAAAGGACTGGATTATTTTCCGGTCGATACCGATATATTCGATAATATACAAGTGCGTAAACTGAAAAGCCGGTACAAAGCATCCGGCTTCTTGATTTACTTCACTATTCTATGCGATGTTTACAAGAAAGAAGGCTATTTCCTTCAACTCTCGGACGATTATGTGTATGACCTTTCCGACCGTATCGGCGAAACGGAAGAAAGAGTGCAGGAGGTCATCTCATTCTGTTTGCAGACCGATTTGTTTAATCGTCGGATATACGAACTCTATAAGGTAATAACGTCTAAAAGTATTCAAGTAAGGTACATTCAAGCACAGAAGCGGAGCAAAAATACCGTTCGCGAAGAGTTGGACTGCATTCATGTAGCAGAAACCCCGGTTATTGTTGCAGAAACTATCGAAAATACGACAAAAAGTGCACATATTATATTAGATAATATTAAACTAAATATAGAGAGTGAGAGTGCGCGCGAGGAGCCGATTGAAATTCCGGAAAAAAGTTTCGACGAAAAGTGTGCTGCGTGGCAGAAGGAACTACTCAAAGACGAAGAATGGTGTGCTTCGTCCGTAAGGCAATCCGGACTGGGAACAGACTTCCATGCCATGCTTCCCGCCAAGATGCAGGAGTTTCAGGATTTCATCATTGCCAACAACGAGAAAGAATCCATCTGCTCGAAACAAGACTATGCCCGCCGTTTCTATTTTTGGTGGCTTTATCACGGGCTGAAAAAATATTCCGGCGGCAATCAGCCGGGGTTGCTCGTTCGTGGAAAGGAGAAGCAGAAATCGCGGATAGAAGAAATCATCGACCTGGGGAAAAGTTCAACCGAACTGGCTCTCCAATTTTATAAAAATGCCGTATGAGCCTGGAAATCCGTCTACGGCAGGCTCTCGGTGACCGCCGGATTGCAGCCTATAGCGTGGAAGAACTGCTTCCGGCGGTCAACACGGTCCTGCTTCAGGCGTATGTGCTTGTCGGTTTCACTCCACCCAAAAGTGCGGATGTGGCACTGCTGACCAGCAAACTGGCTGCCGACTTGCAGGAATCGTATCCTTTTCTGACCTTGCGGGAACTGTCGCTCTGTTTCGAACTGGGTGCCAAAGGCGAATATGGCGACTTTATGGGGTTGAACCTGCGCACGTTTACCCGCTGGCTGAAAACGTATCAAACAAGCGAATTGCGTTACCGTGCGGTTGTGGAACGTGACAGGCAGGCGCAGGCGGCTCTTCCGCCGGTCTCCGAAGCCTATAAGGAAGAACACGAACGGACATACCTGCTCCGTGTGTTCGAGCAATACCGTGCCGGCTATCCGCTTGACCGCCTTTATCCGGCTCGCGTGTACCGTTCTCTGCAAGAGCGCGGCATTATCCGCAATACGGCGGAAGAAAAATGGGAAGCCATGCGGCAAGCAGCCGGATACCAGCCTGCCGGAAATATGATCGTCAGCGAAGACGTCCGGCAGGTGTTGGTGAAACAGCAGGCGATGGCGATTCTTTTAAAACGCTTTTTCGACCGGCTGATCAAGGAAGAAAAGGAATTATTCGGAAAGACGGCAGCGTGAGGAAACTAGAGCGACTCCACAATCCTGCGCTGTTCTTCAAAAAAGACAATGCGGTCTTTCTCTCCGCTCCTCGAAATCAGCGTGGAAGTCCGGATCAGCGACTGCATCCATTTCTTCATCCGTTGGAAGATAGCCTCGTCCGGAGAGGTGGCATCATTCAACGTAAAGGATTTGATCATTGTCAGATGGCAATGATGCGTTTCCACATAACTGTAACTGGTTTCAAAATTCACACTGCTGACAAAGAAATGGACATTCTTTCCTTCTCTCCAAAATCCCCTGGCTGCAAGCGCTTCCATATCATCTATAAATACCAGCAGCTCCTTTTTCAGCACTTCTATCTCCTGACGAGTTATCAGGTAAATACTGGCAAAATATTTAATGTCATTTACCAAATATCGGAAAGTCATGCTATCCATAATATGATAGGCGTTGGCAGCCTCACGCGTCTCCATAACGATCTCGCTGTTGATCAGCAACAAACGGTCCGGCAGGACAATCTCGCTGAATTTAACAGGCATCGCATTACTGCACTGATACATCCATTTGAAAAGATAGAACTGGTAAATATGCCTGTAGTCCAAGACCAGCGACTGGGGAAGAATATTCAAAGCTCCGCCGACTTCCGAATCCGGATCATCCTTGAGATATCTCAGTTCGTTTACGAAATGCTCAAGCATATCGCAATCCTCTTCACTCGGATTCAGGAAATTCACCATCTTCAACTGGAACGGTCTGCTTTTACCCGAGGCACACCCAATGATATGATCCAGCGAAATATCCAGCTTATCGGCAATAATCGCTATTTCGAAGATAGTAAAAGGGACATCGCCTCGCAACCTGCGATAGACGGCTTCTTTTTCCAGCATCAAAAGATCGGCCAATTGGTTTGTCAGTTTTCCTCTACCCGGGATCTTCTCTTTAATGGCCGCTACAAGATTTTCATACAACAGGTCATTCTTCATAACATAATCATTTTTTCAAATTTGGTCTTCAGTTCCCGGCGTTTATTCTAAAAAAACGACATTTCTGTCCTCTACAAATATAGGCAAACTTTTGATTATGTCTCTGATTATATCCGCTTATTACCTTTATTTTTTAATCACAAGGCAATGTAAACCAAAACCTTGAACCCTTCCCAGGCGTTGAATCCACACCGATCTCGCCTTGTAAGGCTTTGACGATAGTTTTACAAATAGACAGGCCAAGACCTGTGCCCTGCCTGAAAGAGTCCACTTTGGTAAACCGCTCGAAAATCGTATCGATATGCGCCGCAGAAACACCGATGCCGGTATCGCTAACCTCAAACAGCACATGATCCTCTTTCACGCTATAGGAAAGGCTTATATGACCTTGTTCGGTAAACTTAATGGCATTCGAGAGCAAATTGGATATCACCTGCGTCACTCGTTTCGGGTCCGTATAAAGTATTTTATCCGGCAACGCATCCAGGTCGCAGATCATGGTGACACCCTCCTGTACTTTCAGCGAATGTACCTTATATTGTTCACGGCATATTTCCTTTATATTGACATCGGTCAACGAATAGTCCATCACGCCGGATTCTATCTTTGAGAAATCCAGGATATCGGTTATCAGGCGAAGAAGCAAGTCGCAGTTCTGGTTGATGATCTTCACATATTCATCTTTCTCCTCTTCGTCATCCATTTCGGCCAGGATACCGGAAAAACCGACTATGGCATTCAGCGGCGTACGTATCTCATGACTCATATTCGCCAGGAAAGTCGATTTCAACATATCCGCTTCACGCGCTTTCTGCATTTCCAGTTCATTCTTTCGCGACTCGTCGCGTGCCTGCTGCAATTTCTCTTCCAGCTGCTTTTCAGCCGTTATATCCGTGATGTAGCAAACGACCTTGCTGGGATGCCCGTCTTTATTGATCTTATGGGCCTGTGCATTGATGCGTACCCAGGCTGGTTCTTCACGAACGAACATTTTACAGACGAAACTACAGTTATTGATATCTCCGCGGACGACCTGCAAGAGCGGCTCCATATTATTGGTCGGAACATCTCCGAAGCGCCCCAGATTCCACAATTCCTGGATAGACAGATAATTATGCGTCTTCAGGTAATTGAACAGATGATTGGAACTGGAATGATCGTTCAGCACAGGATCGATATACAATTCATCCTCTTCCACATTATACTCTCCGACAATCGAACGACCGGACAAGAGCACGGCTTTCAGAATAGCCAGGTTGTTCCTGGTCTGCTCCGCCTTGCGCTGCACGTCCGTATTATCAGAGATGATCAGCAAATATCCCACCCGTCCGAACTCCGGATCGTTCAGGCTGATCCCTTTTACCTGCAGATATTTGATCTGGTCGACAAAAGCAGACGGATAATAGCTGGAACTCTGTATGATACTGAAATCATACACAAGAGGAAAACTGAAAGCCCTCCCGCTTTGGATGCCTTTCAGCATCTTGGCGGGAACAGCCGGATTCTCAAACAGGTTGACCCCCAAAAGGTCTTTACGCGTGGAACCGAAAATATGCGCATCGGCTTCGTTAATATCCACCAAATATCCTTCCGAGTCATACAGTTCCACACCGATAGGCAGATTATTGAAGAACTGTTTGAACTTGGTACTGAGCTCCGCCAGATGTTTCCGCGACTCTTCCAGGCTTGCCTGCGTCTCCCAGCGTTCTATGATAAGGGAAAACATATTGGCTATTATATGCAGGTCTTCTATTTCCGTGGCCGTCCAAGAGCGCTGTACACGCACCGAATCAAATCCGATAAATCCTTGTATCCTGTTATGGAAAGAAAGCGGTATTATAAGCATGGATTTCAATCTCTGCAATTCAAATAACCGTTTATCCGTTTCTGCTTCCGCCGGCAGGTCGCACAGGTCACACATGACGATATCGCGCCCGCTCTTCACGGTCTTCATGATCCAGGGAATCGTCTCGTCCGTCAGTTCCGAATGATTTTCTTTGGGAGCTTCTACCCATTCGCTCATCACCTCGCAGGGAAAATAAGCGGTCCGCCCGTCTTTCTCGAAGATGGCGACATAGCCCCAATCCGCATCGAAAAAGTTCAGCAACAAACTCATGGCTTTCTCTATCGGCTGCTGTTCTTCATTGAACAACAATACAAGCACCTCGGATATAATACGCTTGATATTCGAAGCTTCCGTAACCGGATTTCCGGCATTCACACGCTGCCTCTCGTCTTGTGCTTCCAATAATCGTATTAGTTCTTCTCGGGATAACTCGCTATATTTGTTTTTTGTTAGCGTTGATATCATACTAGTGAAACTTTATAAACGCAAAAATATTGAATAGTTTTGATTTTTAAAGCATTTCAAGGAAGTATTTCTTCTGCCGACATGTTAAAAGTGATCCGGATTTGCCCGGTAAACGGATTCTTTAGAACAATTATGCTTTTAATCATAAGCGGGTTCACCGTAAAAAGTTATATTTGCATGTTCTAATGTAGACGATTTTAAATATGTTGAAGCAACAGTTACAACAAAAGTTACAGCAAAAGCTCTCTCCACAGCAGATCCAGTTAATCCGGCTTCTGGAACTTCCCGCCATCGAGCTGGAAGAACGCATCAAGCACGAACTGGAGGATAACCCTGCACTGGAGGAGGGGAAAGAGATTGCGGACGACTTTGAACGGACTGACGACGAGGGAGTTGATGATATATCTACAAACGAAACAGAGACAGACCTCTCGCTCGGAGACTATATGAGCGAAGATGATATACCGGACTATAAGCTCCGGGAGATCAGTGAAAAGACAGAACGCAAAGAGGATATTCCCTTTTCCGTAAGCCAGTCGCTGAACGAATATCTGCTCCAGCAGCTCGGACTGCGCGACCTGCCGGAAAAAGAAGTAAAAATAGCCGAATACATTATCGGAAATATAGACGACGACGGTTATCTGCGCCGTGAACTGTCCGCCATTGCCGACGACCTGGTGTTTCAGGCGGGACAGGATGTCGACGAAAAAGAGATAGAAGAAGTCCTTGCCATCATACAGGACTTCGACCCCGCCGGTGTCGGTGCCCGCAACCTGCAGGAATGCCTGTTACTGCAACTGGGTCGCAAGGAACCGACCGAAGGGACCAAACTGGCAATTCATATCCTCACCGAATATTTCGAGGAGTTCACCCGCAAGCATTACGATAAGATCCTGCGGGGGCTCAACATCAGCGAAGCGACCCTGAAAAAGGCGATTCACGAAATAATCGCCCTCGATCCTAAACCTTGCAGCAGCTGGGGCGGTTCTATGGAAGTAGCCATGAGCCAGGTCATTCCGGACTTCCTGGTCGAAGCTATAAACGGTGAGCTGATCCTGAGCATGAACAACCGCGACATTCCCGATCTGCGGATCAGCCGCGAGTATGCGGAAATGTTCCAGGACTACGCAGGCAACAAGGCCAACCAGACATCCAAGATGCGCGAAGCGGTACAGTTTGTCAAGCAGAAGCTGGACTCCGCCCAATGGTTTATCGATGCCATCCGGCAACGCCAGGAAACCCTGCAGCGCACCATGGAAGCGATCATCCTCCTGCAGCGGGATTTTTTCCTGACAGGCGACGATGCAACGCTGCGACCGATGATACTGAAAGACGTGGCCGAACGTGCCGGATACGACATTTCGACCATTTCGAGGGTTAGCAACAGCAAGTATGTGCAGACCAATTTCGGCATCTACCCTCTGAAATTCTTCTTCTCCGAATCGATGCAGACCGACAGCGGCGAGGAAATATCCACCCGTGAGGTGAAGAAAATCATGAAAGAACATATAGACAGTGAGGATAAACGTAAACCGCTTACCGACGAGGAGCTCACCACGATCCTGAAGGAGAAAGGGTACGTAATCGCCCGCCGTACAGTCGCCAAATACCGGGAACAACTCGATATACCGGTTGCAAGGCTCAGAAAAGAAATCTAAATTTGAAGCGTTATGAGATTGTTTTCAAATATAATATCCGGAATGTTCCACCCGTTGCTGATGGTGACGTATGGAGTCATACTGGCATTGTCGTTCACCTACCTGGCGATCTACCCGCCCACCATGAAGATGTTCCTGGTCGGCGGAGCATTCCTTTCGACTGCGGTCGTACCGGGTATTTTCATCTTCCTGATGGTCAAGAACGGGGCTGCCGGTGACCTGGAACTGACGGACCGCAAGGAACGGGTCGTCCCGTATCTGATTATTATCACCTCCATCATGGTCTGTATCTTCTATATGTACAAGATGATGATCCCATTCTGGTTTCTGTCGCTGATGATGGGTGCCTGCGTCGCACTGATCATCTCGTTGTGCATTAACTTTTACTGGAAGATCAGCGCCCATACCCTGGGCATCGGAGGACTTTTAGGGGGTATCATGGGGGTAGCACGCATCCACCTGATCAATCCTTACTGGGGGTTCATTATCATCCTCCTGGCAGCCGGGCTGGTCGGTACTTCGCGTATCTTCCTGAAAAGGCATACGCCCATGCAGGTTTATGCCGGCTTTTGTCTCGGTTTTATATGTACCTTTGTAGCCTCATTATTGAGTTATATCTATTTATTCATCTAATAAAAACACTAAAGTTATGAACTTTCCTGCTGATTTAAAGTACACAAAAGATCACGAATGGATTCGTGTAGACGGCGCTGTTGCCTATGTTGGTATCACTGACTACGCTCAGAGCGAATTGGGCGAAATCGTTTATGTAGACATCACGACAGAAGGCGAAACAATTGCCAAAGAAGAAGTTTTCGGAACTATCGAAGCTGTAAAGACTGTTTCCGACCTGTTCATGCCGGTAAGCGGTGAAGTGATCCAGGGTAACTCTGAACTGGATGACAAACCTGAACTGGTAAACGAAGATGTTTACGGAAACGGCTGGTTGATCAAGATCTCCATCTCTGATCCTTCAGAACTGGACGACCTGTTGTCGGCTGCCGAATACGAACAATTGATTGCTAAATAAATGACACCTGTAGTAAGCATTATCATGGGCAGTACTTCCGATCTGCCCGTAATGGAAAAAGCAGCCAAACTGCTGGACGAGATGGAGATCCCGTTCGAAATGCATGCGTTGTCTGCACACCGCACTCCGGCTGAAGTGGAAGCTTTTGCCAAAGGAGCCAAAGACCGCGGTATCAAAGTTATTATTGCTGCAGCCGGTATGGCAGCACATTTGTGCGGAGTGATCGCCTCCATGACTACCCTTCCGGTAATTGGTGTGCCCATCAACTCCACACTTGACGGTATGGATGCCCTGTTGGCTATCGTACAGATGCCTCCGGGAATCCCTGTTGCCACTGTCGGTATCAACGGAGCATTAAATGCCGGAATCCTGGCCGTTCAGATGCTTGCTGTCGGAGACGAACAACTCCAGGGTAAGCTGGCCGACTACAAGGAAAATCTGAAGAAAAAGATCGTAAAAGCCAACGAAGAGCTGGCTCAGGTATCTTTTAAATACAAAACAAACTAGTTGACAGTTGACAAGTGACAGTTGACAGATGGGCTTCACGCTCGGCAAATATGTCAACTGTCAACTGTCAACTGTCAACTGTCAACTGTCAACTGAAAGAAATGGAACATTTTTTTAACTACAGTCGTCGTAAATCATCTGTTGTCAATATAGGAAACACGCCGCTGGGAGGCGAAAATCCGATACGTATCCAATCCATGGCCAATGTATCCACGATGGATACCGAAGCAGCTGTCCGCCAGGCTATCCGTATGATCGAAGCCGGCTGCGAATATGTACGTTTCACCGCACAGGGTGAACGCGAAGCCCGTAACCTGGGCGAGATCCGGAAAGAACTGAACAGCCAGGGATACACGACTCCGCTTGTCGCCGATATTCATTTCAACCCCAGGGCCGCCGACGCAGCCGCCGAAGAGGTGGAGAAAGTGCGCATCAACCCCGGTAACTATGTTGACAAAGTAAAGACATTTGACCTTCTGGAATATACCGACGAAGAATATGCCGCCGAATTGCAGAAGATACGCGACCGTTTTGTCCCTTTCCTCGATATTTGTAAAAAACACGGCACCGCCATCCGCATTGGCGTAAATCATGGTTCACTGTCCGACCGCATCATGAGCCGGTACGGTGATACTCCGGAAGGAATGGTTGCTTCCTGCATGGAGTTTCTGCGCATCTGCCGGGATGAGAATTTCCCGGATGTAGTGATCTCCATCAAAGCCTCCAACACGGTCGTCATGGTACGCACCGTACGTCTGCTTGTCCGCACGATGGACGCAGAAGACATGCACTACCCGCTCCACCTGGGTGTGACCGAAGCCGGTGACGGCGAAGACGGGCGCATCAAAAGTGCTGTCGGCATCGGTACCCTGCTGACCGACGGGATAGGCGATACGATCCGCGTATCCCTCAGCGAAGATCCCGAAGCGGAAATACCTGTCGCCCGTAAACTGGCGGACTATATACAGGAACGCCGGGAGCACAGACCGATCATTGCCTCGCCCGCTCCCGGATACGATCCGGTGACAGCCTCACGCCGCATCAGCCGTGTGACGGAAGGCATCGGAGGTAATTTCCCTCCCGTCGTTATCTCGGACCGCAGTAACGGCGACTTTGAAATCGACTATTCATCCCTGCCCGATTATATCTACATCGGAAAGGAAGATCCGGACAATCTGCCCGATACATTCCGTCTGCTGGTAGACGCTCATTTTTGGAAAGAACGTCCGAACGTCTATCCTTACTTCATTGCTTCCGAGATAGAAGAGATGAAAGAACTCAACGCTCCGCTGAAATTCATCCGCTTGACCTACAACGACCTGACGGACCAGACACTGGAGATACTGAAACAAGATAAAACTGCCGTAGTAGTCCTGAGCACCCACCATCGGAACGGTGTCGGTTCACAGCGTGCCGCCATGCACAAGCTGCTGGCTGCCGGTTGCGATATCCCCGTCATCCTGCACCGCGACTATCACGAAACAGACAAGGAGTCTTTACAGCTTAAAGCGGGGGCAGACTTCGGCACCTTGTTGCTCGACGGCTTCGGCGACGGTATCATGATTCATAATCATGAGCTTGAAGCTCCTGTTATCGACAACTATATGTTCGGTATCCTGCAGGCAACCCGTTCACGCATCAGCAAGACGGAATATATCTCCTGCCCGAGTTGCGGACGTACACTCTACGACCTGCAGACGACCATTGCCCGCATCAAGGAAGCGACCTCGCATTTGAAAGGGCTGAAGATCGGCATTATGGGCTGTATTGTAAACGGCCCGGGCGAAATGGCAGATGCCGATTACGGGTATGTCGGTGCCGGACGCGGACAGATCAGCCTGTATAAAGGCAAGGAGTGCGTATTGAAAAACATACCCGAAGAAGATGCTGTAGAACGTTTAGTTCAGTTAATAAAAGAGAACGGAGACTGGATTAATTGACAGTTGACAGATGACAGATAAGAAAAGGAGTAGTTAACAATATATAGCAAGCTAAAACAACTGTCAACTGTCACTTGTCAACTATCAACTTTTCCATATCTTTGTCCGTCAAACAAATAAGAACAAATGGAAGTAAAAATAATAAACAAGTCCCATCACCCTCTCCCTGCCTATGCGACAGCATTGTCTGCCGGCATGGACATTCGTGCAAACCTGACAGAGCCCGTAGTGCTGAAACCGTTGGAACGCAAACTGATCCCGACAGGATTATACATTGCCCTCCCGGAAGGTTATGAAGCACAGATGCGCCCCCGCAGCGGCTTGGCACTGAAACACGGCATTACCCTGCTGAACACTCCGGGAACGATCGATGCGGATTACCGCGGCGAGATCGGCGTCATCCTGGTAAACCTCTCATCCGAACCCTTTACCGTAAACGACGGAGAACGTATCTGCCAGATGGTGATCGCCACCTACAACCAGGTAAGCTGGAAGCCGGTGGAAATGCTCGACGATACGCAGCGCGGTGCCGGAGGTTTCGGACATACCGGTAAAGAATAATATAGAAAACGAACATATGCTGAAACAAGTAATATACGGGACACTCTTTTCACTCTTCCTGCTCGCCGGAATCCACCCGCTACATGCGGAAGAAACCCGGAAAGAAACTCCCACCAAGGCAAACGGATTGAGTGAGGCTGAACGGAGAAAATTCGATTATTTCTTCCTTGAAGGGCTGAATCTGAAGACATCAGGAAAATTCGACGCTGCTTTCGATGCATTCAACTATTGTCTCGCCATCGACTCGACGGCATCGCCTGTACTCTACGAACTATCCTCGTTCTATGTGCAGATGAACCGGCCGGAAAAGGCAGTCGATATGTTGCAGCGTGCCGTTGCCAACAGCACAGACAACTTCACCTACCGGATGGCACTGGCTACGATCAGCCGCAACCTGGGTATGTACGGAGAAGCTGCCGATGAGTATGAGAAACTGGTGAAAGCCTTTCCCGGAAAGACTGAACTGAATTACTACCTGGCAGAAGCACTGACACAGGAAGGCGAGATCGGCAAAGCCATCGATGCGTATAATGCCCTCGAATCGTCCATCGGCATGAACGAAGCCCTTTCCATGCAGAAATACAAGCTCTACAACCAGTTGGAACAGTCGGACGCCGCTTTCAAAGAAATAGAGAAACTGGCAGCCAAATATCCGATGGAGGCGCGCTACCAGATCATTCTCGGTGACCTGCATCTGGAGAAGAACGATACGGTAAAAGCGCGTTCGTATTACGACAAAGCGTATGAGATCGATCCGGGCAATCCCTATTACATCGTATCCATGGCGAACTACTACGAAGCGACCGGCAACAAAGACGCTGCCGAAACACAGATACGCAACGCCCTGATCAACGAGAAACTGGATGTAGATACCAAAGTAGCCATCCTCTCCCGTTACATCCTGAAACTGCAGCAGACACAGAAAGGGACGGACAGTGCGAATGCTCTGTTCCAGACATTACTGGAGCAGCATCCCGAAGATACCGACCTGAAACAGATGTACGGCAGTCTGCTGATCGCACAGGGAAAGACGGACGAAGCCCGTTTCCAGTTCCAGCTTGTCACTGAGATGGAGCCGGAAAACGCCGCAGCCTGGCAGCAACTGCTGAACATGTCGCTGAAGGCCGAAGATATTCCGGAGGTGATCCGTATCTGCACCAAATGTCAGGAACTCTTCCCGGACGCTCCCGAATATTACTTCTACCTGGGTATCGCCTATTATCAGCAGGAGAAATACCAGGAAGCCCTGAATACCTATTATGCGGGCATCAATATCATCCCGGCAGAGAATCCCCGGTTAAAGTCCGACTTCTACGGTCAGATCGGCGATATCTACTATCAGATGAAACAGATGGACCAGACCTACAAGGCATACGACGAGGCACTGAAATATAACGACAATAATATCGTTGTCCTCAACAACTATGCCTACTTCCTTTCGCTGGATAAAAAGGACCTGAAAAAGGCAGAACGCATGAGTGCCCAGTGCATCAAGCTCGAACCGGACAATGCGACGTATCTGGATACCTACGCCTGGATATTCTTCGTACAGGGCAACTATACCCTTGCCAAGATATACATCGAAAGTGCATTGGAAAAAGACACGACCAAAAGCGCAGAGCTGGTCGACCATTACGGAGACATCCTGTTCATGACAGGGGATAAGGACGGTGCCGTCGCCCAATGGAAGAAAGCCCGTGAGATGGGAAAAGAGAGCGAGACACTCGACCGCAAGATCATTGAAGGCAAATATATCGAAGAGGAGGAAGCCAAATGAGAATCCCGTTCCTAACGCGAGTACAACTGCCGGCACTGATAGCCGTATGCATCTTACTGGTCCTGTCGGGCTGTAAATCGTCGAAAAAGGTCGGAACGGTTGTTTCCGGCGGTGCCAAGGCGCACAATGAATTTTTTGAAGCGATGGAAGAACACTCGTTCCGGTTCAATACGATGACTGCCCGCCTGAATGCGGAGCTGAAAGGCACTAAAAATAACATGAGTTCACGTGTGGACCTGAAGATGGTCAAAGACAGTGCATTCCAGTTATCCGTCCAGCCGTTCCTGGGTATCGAAGTGTTCCGTGCCGAATTTACGGTCGACAGCATAAAGGTGGTAGACCGTATGAACAAACGCTATGTAGCCGAACGCTATGCCGACCTGAAAGGACAGACTCCGATCGAGTTCAACTTCTACAACCTGCAGGCGTTGTTCACCAACCATATTTTCCTGCCGGGACAGCAGTTTATCGAACCGAAACAATTCAAACGTTTCAGGCTGAACCAGGAAGGATCGACGGCTGAGATCCGGATCAAGGATTCACTCGGACTGCTTTATACTTTCTTTGCCGACGGCGAAGAGAAGTTGCTCTCAACCTACATCACCGACCCGTCCGAACAGTATGCCCTGCAATGGGATTATGCCGACTTCCGCGTGACGGACGGACAACCGTTCCCGCAGTTGATGGACGTAAATGTGCTGGCTAACGGCTCCTCTCAGGGTGGAATCGCTTTCCGTTTTTCCCGCATACAGACAAATGTGCCGGTTAATCTGGAGTTTTCCATTCCGGCTAAATATAAACGTATTACCTTTGCACAGATCCTGAAGTCAATCAGTAACAGTCAGAAATAGAAATGAAATACACTTGGTTTGTCATATTCACGTTAACTGCCCTGACCGCCTTCGGTCAGAAGTCAGCCCGGGTGAGACAGCTCGAAGAACAGCGTAAAAAGGCGTTGGCGGAGATCGAAATGACAAACCAGTTGCTGAAAGAAACTACCCAGACGGCACAAAACTCGCTCAACCGCTTGAACCTGCTTTCGCAGCAGATCCTTTCCCGAAAGAAAGTGATCAGCCTGCTCAATCAGGAGGTAGGCGAACTGGATGACCAGATCGTTGCTTCCCGCCAGGAAATCACCAGGCTGGAAAAAGAATTGGGCGGCAAACGTGACAACTACGGCAAGTCCATGCAAAGTATGTTTAAACGCCGCAGCTCACAGGACAAACTGCTTTTCATCCTCTCTGCCGACAACTTCGCACAATCCATGCGCCGCATGCGTTACCTGCGCGAATATGCCGACTGGCAAAAACAGCAGGCTACCGAGATCATCGACAAGCAAACCGAGATAGCACTCAAGCAGAAAGAGCTTGAAAAAACACGCTCCGAAAAGAATGCGTTGCTGAGCACCCGCGAACAGGAAAGTAAAAAGCTCCAGACCGAAGAGAGCAACCAAAAGGTCGAAGTACAGCAACTCAGTAAGAAACAAAAGGAACTGAAAGAACAACTCCGTAAGAAACAACAGCAGGCGAATGCCTTGAACCGTCAGATCGAAAAGCAGATAGCCGAAGAGATAGCCCGTGCCGAAGCCGAAGCAAAAGCTGCCCGCGAGCGTGAACGCCGTGCCCGTGAAAAGGCGAAAGCCGAAGGCAAAGCACCAGCCAAAGAGCCTATACAGGAAGAGCGTGTAGCCGATACAAAAGGCGGTTATGCCATGACCCGGGCGGAAAAGAAACTTTCCGACGACTTTGCCGGCAATCGCGGACGTTTGCCGTTCCCTGTCGCCGGACGTTATACCATCGTCGGCACTTTCGGAGAGCAACAGCACCAGGAATTGAAATATGTACGTACCAACAATAGCGGTATCGACATCCAGACTACTCCAGGAGCAGATGCCCGCGCCGTATTCAATGGCGAAGTGACCCGTGTATTCGTGGTTCCGGGTTACAACAACTCTGTCATCATACGCCACGGTAACTACCTGACGGTCTACAGTAACCTAAGCCAGGTATATGTAAAGGCAGGCGACAAGGTCAGCACCCGCCAGGCAATCGGCAAGATATTCACCGACACGGAAAGCGGCAATGCCACGATCCTCCACTTCCAGCTTTGGAAAGAAAAAACGAAACTGAATCCTTCGCCCTGGCTCGACTAAGCAGTTGACTGTTGACAGAGGACAACTGTCAACTGAAAAAAGTTTCCTATCTTTGTCCCCGATTAAAAAGAAGATTATGTATTGGACGCTCTTTCTTACGTTCCTCAAAATAGGCGTGGGGACGATAGGTGGCGGATACGCCATGTTGCCGCTAATTCAGCGGGAAGTCGTAGACCGCGGTTGGTTATCCAAAGAAGATTTCATCGACCTCTTCTCCGTCGCACAGTCATTACCGGGTATCTTCGCAGTAAATATCTCCATCTTTGTCGGCTATAAACTGAAAAAAAGTATGGGAAGTGTAGTCTGCGCCCTGGGTACGATTCTGCCGTCTTTCGTGATCATCCTGCTGATCGCTACGTTCTTTACCCAGGTACAGGACAATGAATGGGTGGAAAAAATATTCAAGGGGTTGCGTCCCGCTGTTGTGGCGTTGATCGCTGTTCCTTGTATCACTACGGCACGTTCCATCAAGCTGAATTATGTTTCGCTGCTGATCCCCATTGCAGCCGCGTTGCTTATCTGGATAGGAGGCGTTTCGCCGGTATGGATCATTCTAGCCGCTATTGCCGGAGGATTGGTGTATGGTTTAAAGATAAAGAAGAATTGATATGATTTGGTTACAGTTACTTTATGTCTATCTGAAGATCGGAATCTTCGGTTTTGGTGGCGGATATGCCATGCTCTCGCTGATACAGGCAGATGTAGTGGACCGCTATGGATGGATTTCCCTGCAGGAGTTTACGGATATTGTGGCGATCTCGCAGATGACACCCGGACCGATCGGGATCAACAGTGCAACTTATATCGGTTACACAGCCATTCATAATGCCGGATACCCGCCGTTCATGGCTGTTCTCGGTTCGTGCCTGACTACATTTGCCGTGTGTCTGCCTTCGTTCATCCTGGTATTGGTCATTTCCTACTTCTTTGCCAAATTCAAGAACAACAAATACGTCGTTGCCGCTTTCACCGGCCTGCGCCCTGCCACGGTCGGACTGATAGCTGCCGCCGCCTTACTGTTGATGAACAAGGAGAACTTCATCGACTACAAAAGTTTCCTGATCTTCGGTGCCGCCTTTATCCTCACCTGGAAGTTCAAGATCCACCCGATCCTGATGATCGCATTGGCAGGAATCGCCGGAGTGATACTGTATTGGTAAAACATATGCCTTTTACAGGCATATCCGTCCCCATAAGAGAAAATACTGTTTCTTCCAGGAGAAAATACTGTTTCTTCCGAGAGAAAATATAGTTTCCTTCGAGAGAAACTTTTGTTTCCCCCGGAAGAAACTATTCCCGCTAAGGCAAAAGTATCGTTGTTGGTTGCATATTTCTATCACTTCGCATTAAACCTTTTTCCTTCCCTCTTGTCTATATTTTGATTCAGTTGTGTATCTTTACACGCCTATTGATAAGTTTTAAAGTAGATACCATTGAAAATATGACGAAGAGAGTGAAGTGGGGCGTTACCGCCGCGATCTTCCTGATGATTGCAGGGATGATTGCTTATCCACAGATTAAAAACCAGTTGACAGCATCCGGCAAGGATTCCGTTGTACCACCCGCACCGGGAACAAGTGCACGTAAACAGGTGCTGAACATTAACGCCGAAGTATTGAAATTTCAATCGCTGACCGACAAAGTAATCAGTACAGGCAGTATTATTCCCGACGAAGAAGTAGACTTATCCTTCGAATCGTCCGGAAAAGTAGTGAATATCTATTTCACCGAAGGTACGCATGTAAAAGCCGGCGACCTGCTTGCCAAGATCAATGACAAACCCCTACAGGCACAGCTCCGGAAACTGGAGGCCCAGATTCCGTTGGCAAAAGACCGGGTATACCGCCAGCGCACCTTGCTGGAAAAAGACGCGGTCAGCCAGGAAGCCTACGAGCAGGTGACTACCGAATATGAGAAACTGATGGCAGATATCGATCTCGTAAAGGCCAACATCCAGCAAACCGAACTGCGCGCGCCTTTCGACGGCATCATCGGTCTGCGTTCCGTCAGTGAAGGAGCGTATGTGTCTCCTACTACCGTCATTACCAAGCTGACTAAGATATCGCCGTTGAAGATCGAGTTCTCCATCCCTGAAAGATATGCAAACGACGTGAGCAACGGGACGACGATCGTCTTCCGCCTGGAAGATTCGGACGGTATCATGCGCGATTACAATGCCAGAGTATATGCTGTCGAAAGTAAAATGGATATGACAACCCGCACCCTGAAGGTACGCGCCACTTATCCGAATACGAACGAAACGATTTTCCCCGGACGTTATACCTCTGTCGAGATCACCAAACGCGAGATCATGAACGCACTTGCCATTCCGAGCGAGGCGCTGATCCCGGAAATGGGCAAGAACGTCGTTTATCTCTACAAAAACGGAGTAGCCGACCCGGCAGAAATAGAGATCGGCCTGCGTACCGAAAGTCACGTACAGGTACTCAAAGGTTTACAGCCCGGCGACACGCTGATCACTTCGGGCGTGATGCAGCTCCGGACCGGCATGAATGTTACTATTGATAATCTGTATTAAATTTCCCTATGGCAAATATATCGGAAACCAGTATAAACAGGCCGGTACTTTCGACGGTAATGATGCTTATCATCCTGCTGTTCGGTATGATCGGCTACAAGTTCCTGGGGGTTCGCGAGTTCCCCAGTGTGGACCAGCCTATTATCTCGGTAAACGTGTCCTATCCGGGAGCGAACGCCGAGGTTATCATGAACCAGATCACGGAGCCGCTGGAGCAGAACATCAACGGTATCCCGGGTATCCGTTCCCTGAGCAGTGTCAGCAGCCAGGGTAGCAGCCGTATCACCGTCGAGTTCGAACTGTCGGTGGATATGGAAACGGCAGCCAACGACGTGCGCGACAAGGTATCGCGTGCCCAGCGTTATCTGCCGCGCGACTGTGACCCTCCGACCGTAGCCAAGGCAGATGCCGATGCGACTCCCATCATGCAGATCGGCGTGCAAAGCAACCGACGCTCGCTGATGGAACTGAGTGAAATAGCTGAACTGACTGTAAAAGAACGCCTGCAGACGATCTCGAATGTGAGCGGTGTGGATATATGGGGACAGAAACGTTACTCCATGCGACTGTGGCTCGACCCGATCAAGATGGCAGGCTATGGCGTCACCCCACTGGACGTAAAGAATGCCGTGGATGCGGAAAACGTGGAATTGCCTTCCGGTAGCATCGAAGGGAATACGATCGACCTGTCTATCCGTACCCTGGGGCTGATGCATACGGCAAAAGAGTTCGACGACCTGATCGTCAAGGAAGATGCCAACAATATCGTCCGTTTCAAAGACGTCGGACGGGCAGAACTGGCACCGGAAGACCTGCGCAGTATCCTGCGTAAGAACGGTGAACCGATGGTGATTTGCGTGATCGTTCCTCAGCCGGGCGCCAACCATATCGAGATTGCCGACGAGGCTTACAACCGTATCGAGCAGTTGAAGAAAGACCTGCCGGAAGATGTTTCGATCGAAATGATCTACGACAATACCCGTTTCATCCGCGCCTCTATCGCCGAAGTGGAAGAGACGATCTATGTGGCATTGGCACTGGTAGTATTGATCATCTTCCTGTTCCTTCGTGACTGGCGCGTGACGCTGGTTCCCTGCGTGGTAATTCCAGTGTCGCTGGTGGGTGCTTTCTTCGTGATGTATATCTCCGGTTTCTCCATCAACGTATTGACCATGCTGGCAGTCGTTCTTTCAGTCGGACTGGTGGTGGACGACGCGATCGTGGTGGCGGAAAATATCTATGTCCGCATCGAACAAGGCATGAATCCGAAGGAGGCTGGTATAGAAGGGTCGAAAGAAATCTTCTTCGCTGTAGTCTCGACGACGGTAACCCTCGTTTCGGTGTTCCTTCCGATTGTGTTTATGGAGGGGATGACGGGACGTTTGTTCAAGGAGTTCAGTATCGTGATTGCCGGTTCGGTGACGATCTCTTCGTTTGTCGCCCTGACCTTCACGCCGATGCTTGCAACCAAATTGCTTCGCAGACGGGAAAAGAAGAACTGGCTGTATGTAAAAACCGAACCTTTCTTCGAAGGGTTGAACAATATCTATGCCCGGTCACTCAACTATTTCCTGAGCCATAAATGGTGGGCTATTCCTATAGTAGTCATCATGTTCGGTTCGATCGGCTACTTTTGGAAAACGATCCGTTCCGAGCTGTCGCCGCTGGAGGACCGCTCTTCCATATCCATCAATATGCGTGCCCAGGAAGGTGCCACTTTCGAGTTCATCCGCGATTTCTCCGACCGGATCGCTACACTCGCCGACTCCATCGCACCGGAGCGTAAGTTCCTGACAAACCGTTCTTCCAGCAGCAACGCCAATATCAGCGTGATCCTGCCGGATATTAAAGAGCGTGAACGTTCGCAGATGGAGATAGCCGAGAAGCTGTCGGCAGCCGTACGTAAGGAAACGCAGGCACGCGCCTTCGTTCAGCAGCAGTCTACTTTTGGCGGACGACGCGGCGGTATGCCTGTACAGTATGTATTGCAGGCACCTAGTTTGGAAAAGCTGGCGGAAAAGCTGCCTGAATTCATGCTGAAAGTAAACGAAAGCCCTGTCTTCCAGATGGCGGATGTGAACCTGAAGTTCACCAAGCCGGAGACACGTATCGAGATCGATCGCGACAAGGCTTCTTCGCTGGGGGTCAGCACGCGCAACATCGCACAGACATTGCAATATGCATTGAGCGGGCAGCGTATGGGTTATTTCTATATGAATGGTAAACAATATCAGATACTAGGCGAAATCAACCGCCAGCAGCGTAACACGCCGCTCGACCTGAAGTCGATCTATGTGCGCAGCGACAACGGTTCGATGATCCAGCTGGATAACCTGGTGACACTGCATGAAGACGTGGCACCGCCTCAGTTATACCGTTACAACCGTTTCGTTTCGGCTACGGTTTCCAGCGGCCTGAACAAAGGATATACCATCGGTGACGGTCTGAACGAAATGGACCGTATCGCGGCAGAGACACTGGACGGCAGTTTCCGGACAGCCCTTTCCGGCGAATCGAAAGAGTTCCGCGAAAGTTCTTCCAGTCTGATGTTTGCCATGATCCTGGCATTGCTGATGATCTACCTGGTCCTTGCCGCCCAGTTCGAGAGCTTCAAGGACCCGTTGGTGGTGATGTTCACCGTGCCGCTGGCTATCGCGGGAGCTTTAATCTTTATGAGTTATTCGGGTATCACGATGAATATATTCAGTCAGATCGGTATTATCATGCTGATCGGTCTGGTAGCAAAGAACGGTATCCTGATCGTGGAGTTTGCCAACCAGCGCCAGGAGGCGGGGCTGAGTATGGCGGAAGCGATCCGTTCGGCCTCCACACAGCGCCTGCGTCCGATCCTGATGACCAGTGTGTCTACTATCCTCGGACTGGTGCCGCTGGTATATGCGACAGGCGAAGGAGCACAGGGACGTGTTGCCATGGGTATTGCCGTAGTGGGCGGTATGTTGGTATCGACATTCCTTACCCTGTTCATCGTTCCTGCCATGTATAGTTTTATTTCAACAGACAGAGCAAAAAAGATATGAAAAAGGTCTTATTCATGATACTGGCTGTTTCTGCTTCCCTGGGCGTAAAGGCACAGGAGATATACAGCCTGAAACAATGCATCGAAACCGGACTGGAGCGTAACTACTCCATCCGCATCGTACGCAACGAGCAACTGATCAGTGACAATAACGCGACACCGGGCAATGCCGGTTACCTGCCGACAGTGGATATGAGCGGCGGGTTCAGCGGCTCGATCAATAACAACCGCAACAAATTAGCCGACGGTACGACCGAGAAGCAGAACGGTGTCAATAACGAAACCGGCGACATCGGGCTGAACGTAAACTGGACGGTATTCGACGGTTTCGGTATCCAGGCGGAATATGCACGGCTGAAAGAACTTCAACGAATGGGCGAACTGAACACGCGCCTGACGATAGAGGATTTCGTAGCCACGCTCTCGGGCGAATATTACAACCTGATCCGCCAGCATATCCGTTTACGGAACTTGCGTTCATCCCTCGACCTTTCCCGCGAGCGTGTCCGTATTGCGGAAGAGCGTTATCACATCGGTTCGGGCTCGCGCATGGACCTGCAGCAGGCACAGGTGGACTTCAACGCCGACAGTTCCAATGTACTGAATCAGCTGGAGGTGGTACATACTTCCCGCATCCGCTTGAACGAGCTGATGGCACTCGATAATATAGACGAGCAGATCGCCCTGAAAGATTCGGTGATACGCCCGAACATCTTCCTCGACGAAGTGGACCTGTGGCAAAGCACGCTGGCTTCGAATGCCTCCCTGCTGATCGCCCAAAAGAACCAGACACTAACCGAATTGGAATATAAAAAGGTGAAGAGCCGCGACTACCCGTATGTCAAGCTGAATGCGGGCTACGGTTATACCGCAAACTGGTACGAGGTGGGTGCCACCGACTTGCAGCAACGCCTGGGGCTGAACTACGGCCTGACGGTAGGTCTGAACCTGTTCGACGGTCTGAACCGTCGCCGCGAACGTCGTAATGCACGTATCCAGATAGAAAACAGCCAGCTGAAGAAACAGGAGCTGGAATTGGGCCTGCGTGCCGACATGAGTAATCTGTGGATGGCTTACCAAAATAATCTGGGTCTGTGGAATTTGGAGAAAGAGAATGTCGTTGTAGCTTTGGAAAACCATCGCATCGCAATCGACCGCTATAAACTGGGTGAGTTATCCGGCATCGAGCTTCGTGAAGCCCAGATAAGCCTGCTGGAAGCCGAAGAGCGGCAGTCCATATCAGAATATTCGACAAAGCTATGCGAAATATCCCTCCTGCAACTAAGCGGTCAGATTTTGACCTATGTAGCTCCGGAACCGGAGAAAGCTAGTTTTTAAAAACACCACAATATGATAAAAATACTTCTGTTAACCGATTTTTCCAGTGGCTACAGCCGGTCGCTTCTGGAAAATGTTGTTAGATATGCAAGGGAAGTCGGTCCATGGGCCTTTTATCGAATGCCCTTGTATTTCCGGGAACTTTATGGCGACGAAGGAGTTGTGGAATGGGCAAAAAAATGGGGAGCGGACGCAATCATCGCCCAGTTCTCGGATATAGACCTATCTGTTTTAAACCAGTTAAATATACCGATCATCGTTCAAAATTACAAAGAACGAAGCTCCGGTATTTCCAATCTGACGGGTGACTATTTCGGGACAGGTGTCATCGCTGCTAATTTTTTCCTGCATAAAGGCTATAAATCATTTGCTTACTATGGTCTGACAGATACAGTGTGGGGACGTGAACGTGGCGAAGGCTTCAAAAAGATCGTCAGCAACAAGGGGTATGAGGTTTATGAATTTAATAACCGGAAACGGGTACCCAGTGAAAAATGGAGTTTTGATGTCGAACAAGTAAGCAGATGGTTACTAAGCCTACCTAAGCCGATAGCCCTTTTTGCCTGTGACGACTATTATGCCCTACAAATCACCGAAGTCTGCAAGATGTATGATATCAGCATTCCCGAAGAAATCGCAGTGTTGGGTGTAGACAATGATAAATTATTATGTAATATCTCCGATCCTCAACTATCGTCCATTGAACTGGATATAGAAAATGGCGGTTATGAAGCAGGAAAACTACTTCATCAGTTTATAGAAAAGAAGATCATTGCACCGGTCGATATTATAATAAAACCTGTACGGATCGTCCCCCGTGCCTCTACGGAACGTTTTGCCGTATCCGACAGACATATAGAACAACTACTGCAATACATCGACAATAATTATCAGAATCCTTTATCAGTCGATGAACTGACTCAAATAATACCTTTCTCAAGACGAGTGTTGGAAAAGAAATTTAAACGAGAAACCGGAACGTCCGTATACCAATACCTTCTGGATCTCCGCATAGAGAAATTCGCCGACCTGCTGATCACTACCGACCTGCCGCTGATCGAGGCTGCAACCCGGTCAGGCTTCACTGACTACAAAAATATTTCCCGTATCTTTACCAAAGCAAAAGAAATGACTCCTCTCCAATATCGGAAACGATTCACCCCTAAAAACAAATAAAACAAAGTCGACCCTTTATGAAGAAGCGTTCGTTTTTTGAGGTTTTTATTTCGCAATCGGTACCATGTGAGCTTATTTTTTATGCTTACTTTGTGTTGTTTGAACATTAAAACAGCACTATTATGAATGCAATATCATCATCAAACAGTAGAAAAGAGGTTAAGACAATCATCACTAACGGGAAATTGATCCTTTCGAGCGGAATCCTCGATAATGGTTATATCATTATCGAAAACGGTAAAATAACCGATATAGGGCAAGGTCAACCTCCATATAACGAGGCTAGTGAAGTCATCGATGCCAAACAACAGTATGTTTCCCCCGGTTTTATCGATCTGCACACCCACGGAGCCGGAGGCGCTGACTTTATGGACGGAACAGTAGAAGCTTATCTGACTGTGGCTAACACACATGCACGTTACGGTACAACCGCCTTATTACCCACTACACTGACTTGCCCCGATGAAGAGCTTTTTCATACGTTTGAAATCTTCCGTGAAGCACGGAAACAGAATAAAACCGGAGCAAAGTTCCTGGGTCTCCATCTGGAAGGACCTTATTTTTCTTATAACCAGCGGGGAGCACAAGATCCGGCAAACCTAAAAACTCCAACACCGGAACATTATACCAAGATATTGAATGCCACAGACGACATTGTACGCTGGAGCATAGCTCCGGAACTGGACGGTGCTATGGAATTAGGTCAATTACTCTGTGAGAAACAAATAATTCCTTCCGTCGGACATACAGACGCAATCTGTGAGGAAGTGATGGAAGCTCATAAATCCGGGTATTCCCTGATGACCCATCTTTATTCAGGAATGCAAACCGTTACCCGTCGTAACGCCCTCCGCTATGCAGGAGCCGTAGAAGCCGCATTCCTGATAGACGACATGGATGTCGAGATCATTGCAGACGGTATCCACCTTCCTAAAAGCCTGCTTCAACTCATTCACAAATTCAAAGGAACCGACAGGATCGCCCTGATAACTGATTCCATGCGCGGAGCAGGAATGCCTGAAGGTCAATACAAGCTGGGAAGCCTGAAAGAAGGACAAACCGTAATAGTAGAAGACGGCGTTGCCAAACTTCCTGACAGGAGTGCTTTCGCAGGCAGTGTAGCAACAGCCGACCGCCTTATCCGGACGATGGTGCAGCTTGCCGGAATCCCCTTAACGGATGCTGTAAAAATGATGACAGCCACGCCCGCCCGTATCCTGCATATGGATGACAGAATGGGTTCCCTTGAGACAGGAAAAGAGGCAGATATCCTGTTGTTCGACGATCAGATAAAGATAACACGCACTCTCATAAACGGAAATACAGTTTATCAAATTTGACGTATTTTGAGGATTCTGTTTCGGCAAGTGGGTAAAAATGAATAATTCATCTCCCTAAATTTGTCATATTGAGATTTACTAAAATTAAGCAATATGACAACAAGACGCAATTTCATAAAAAGAGCAGTAACCGGAACAGCTATGCTATCATTCGGTGGCGTGTTGCCGGAATTCAGTGCGAAAAGCTATGCGAACATAGTAGGAGCGAACGACCGGATTCAGATAGGATGTATAGGAGTGAATTCCCGTGGAGCCGCTTTGGCAAGGAATTTTGCCAAACAGGAGAACTGCATCATAAAACACATTTGCGATGTCGACTCCAGAGCTTTAAACAAATGTATTGCAGAAGTTTCCAAAATCAGCAATACAACTCCGAAAGGATATAAGGATTTACGTCTGTTGCTTGAAAAGAAAGATCTGGATGCAGTAGTGATAGCCACTCCCGACCACTGGCATGCTCCGGCAGCCTTACTGGCGATGAAGGCAGACAAGCACGTTTATCTTGAAAAACCATGTAGCCATTCACCGGAAGAAGGCGAAATACTGGTTCGTGCAGCACAAAAATACAATAAGGTAGTCCAAATGGGAAACCAGCGCCGTTCATGGCCTAATGTTGTGGAAGCTATCAACGAGATTAAAGCAGGAACCATAGGAAATGTCTTTTTCGGAAAATCATGGTACACGAACAACCGGGCACCCATCGGAACCGGGAAAAAAGCCTCCGTCCCTGACTGGCTTGACTGGGAGCTATGGCAAGGACCTGCTCCACGTACCGCTTACAAAGATAATGTCATCCATTATAACTGGCACTGGTTCTGGCAATGGGGTACCGGAGAAGCTCTGAATAACGGCACACACATGATCGATCTGTTACGGTGGGGCATGGAACTCGATTATCCGACTAACGTACAATCGACCGGAGGACGTTACTATTACCAGGATGACTGGGAAGCACCCGATACACAGGTTATCAACCTGGACTTTGGCGGAAAGAAATCGATGATATGGGAGGGGCATTCCTGTAATTCTTTCAAAATAGAGGGGAACTCAGTCGGTGCACTTTTCTACGGGGAAAAAGCCAATCTATTGATAGGAGGCGGAAACCATTATAAAATCATGGATCATAAAAACCAGGTTCTCCGCGAAGTAGAAAGTAAAATACAGACTGACCCACGTAACCGAATGGATCCGGCACAGCAACTGGATGCCATCCATATCCAGAACTTTTTTAATGCGATCAAAAAAGGAGAGCAACTTAATGCCGGGATAGAATCCGGACATATAAGCACGCTTCTCGTACAACTGGGAAACATCGCCCAACGCTCAGGAGAAAGACTGGAAACCGATCCTGAAAACGGGCATATCAAAAACAAGCTGATAGCAGATAAATACTGGTCGAGAAACTATCAGGAAGGCTGGGAAATGAAATTATAAATACAGTTTATATGTCAGAGAACAATCACACAACAGAAAAGCAAAATGTCATAATCGGAATCGCCATCATCGGTGTCGTATTCTTTATTATCGGCTTTGTATCATGGGTCAATTCTATATTGATTCCTTATTTCAGGATAGCTTGTGAATTAACGAACTACCAATCGTATTTTGTTACGTTCGCCTTCTATATAGCCTATCTGGTCATGTCGGTCCCAGTAGCCTATTTACTGAAAAAAACCGGTTATAAAAAAGGAATGATGTACGGATTCTTCTGCCTGGCAGCAGGCGCATTGCTTTTTATTCCGGCAGCATTGAACAGGACTTACTGGATTTTTCTAACCGGTCTGTTTACTATGGGAACCGGATTGTCGGTCCTTCAGGCGGCAGCCAATCCTTATATCACTATTATAGGTCCCATTGAAACAGCTGCCCGTCGTATCAGCATAATGGGGGTATGTAACAAATTCGCCGGTATAGTCTCTCCTATCATATTTGCAGCAGTCGTACTAGGCAAAAGCCAGGATATCCTGGAATCCGTAGAATCAGGACTGTTGAGCGGGATAGCCAAGGAGGCAGCCCTCAATGAACTGATACGTGGAGTCATACTTCCCTACAGCATACTCAGTCTCTTACTCCTGTTTATCGGTCTATTCATCTATAAATCGAAACTACCCGATATCAACCCGGAAGAAGAGAATGAAGAGGTGGCGACCGCCAACTGCAATAAGACCTCTGTTTTCCAGTTTCCTTATCTGATACTTGGAGTATTGGCATTATTCCTACATGTCGGAACACAAGTCGTAGCCATAGATACGATCATCAGCTATGCAGGTTCCATGGGAGTCGGCCTGCTGGATGCCAAGTTCTTCCCATCCTACACACTCGGAGCAACTATATTGGGTTACCTGTTGGGAATAGTATTGATCCCCAGATATATTTCACAAAAAAATGCATTGATAGTCTGCACTGTATTGGGATTGATCCTCTCTTTCGGAGTCATTTTCGCTCATACGAACATTTCCTTGTTAGGTCATAATGCCGGTCTATCCATTTGGTTCCTGGCTTCCCTGGGACTCCCCAACTCACTGATTTATGCAGGTATATGGCCTCATGCTATACGTAATCTGGGACGTTTCACCAAAATAGGTTCATCCATGTTGGTCATGGCCCTCTGCGGGAATGCGATCCTCCCGCTCGTCTATGGCAAACTGGCAGATATAACATCCCTGCAAACCGGCTACTGGGTATTAATACCTTGCTATATATATCTGATCTGGTACGCCGTCTTCGGATACCGCATTATGAACTGGTCATTAAAGAAATAAATAAAAACAAAAGTAAAATGATACACTTTAAAAACAACAAGCTTACTGTACAGGTATTCACTGACAGGCAATCTATGGGAACGAACGCTGCATCGGATGTCGCACAAACGATCCGTGAGTTATTACGAAACAAAGACGAAATCAATATGATCTTTGCAGCCGCTCCTTCCCAAAATGATTTCCTGGCAGAACTTATTGCCGACAGCACGATCGAATGGAACCGGATCAATGCCTTTCATATGGATGAATATATCGGCTTAGAGCCGGATGCCCCGCAAGGATTCGGAAATTTCCTGGGAGAACATATATTCAGAAAAGTTGACTTCAAACAGGTCTACTACATACAAATGACAAAAGACCATTTCGAACAGGAATGCGAGCGCTATACCCGGTTACTTTCCGAAAGAACAATCGATATTATCTGCATGGGAATAGGCGAGAACGGACATATCGCTTTCAACGATCCCCATGTAGCCGATTTCAACGACAAAGCCTGGATGAAAGTGGTCGACCTTGCTCCTCAATGCAGGCTACAACAAGTGCACGACGGCTGTTTTCCATCACTTAACGAAGTTCCTCATCAGGCATTCACGCTCACCATCCCTGTCCTGATGTCGGCTACATATACTTTTTGCATAGTCCCGGCTACAACAAAGGCACAGGCTATCTACAACACACTGTACGCTCCGGTAAGTGAAAAATATCCATCTACGATTCTACGCAATAAAGAAAATGCCCGGCTATATCTGGATATGGACAGCGCATCTCTTTTACCTGAGAAATACAGGATAATAAATAATAACTCCTAAAAGATAATCCTATGAAACGAAATGTATTATTACTACTTGTTTTCCAATTGCTCACAGCTTTCGGACTCCAGGCACAGGAGACTATCAGGCTGGGCATTATCGGGTTAGACACCTCCCACTCCGAGGCTTTTATTAAGTTGATCAACGGAGAGAACCAGGCACCCGATTACGTCGGTTTTAAGATAGTAGCCGCTTATCCCTACGGATCGCAAACGATCGAATCCAGCTACAACCGCATACCTAAATATACGGAGACAGCTAAAAGTCATGGAATACAAATAACCTCATCCATAGCAGAACTACTAAAACAGGTAGACTGTGTCTTACTGGAAACAAACGACGGGACCTTACATCCCGAACAGGCAACAGAAGTCATAAAAAGCGGTAAATCGTTGTTCATAGACAAGCCTGTAGCCGCCCGTCTTTCCGATGTTCTAGCAATCTACAAACTGGCGGAAGAAAAACAAGTGCCCATATTCTCCTCTTCGGCACTACGTTTCTCTCCACGAAATTCAGCACTGAGAAACGGAAACGGCCCGGAAGGAAAGGTTGTCGGAGCAGACTGCTATTCACCCTGTACAAACGAACCTTCACATGCGGGATTCTTTTGGTACGGGATCCATGGAGTAGAAATATTATACACCCTGATGGGAGCAGGATGCCAATCCGTCACATGTACTTCCAATGAAGGTTCCGATGTCGCTGTAGGTGTTTGGGAAGATGGTCGCATAGGGACTTTTCGAGGACTAAGGAACAGTTCTCATTCCTATGGAGGTACGGTCATTTGTGAAAAGAAAGTTGTTCCTGCCGGAGGATACGAAGGGTATGAGGGACTATTAAAATCGATCCTCACATTCTTCCGGACAGGCAAAGCCCCCGTCAGCCCGTCAGAAACGATAGAGATATACACATTCATGGAAACAGCCAATGAAAGTATACGGCAAGGCGGCAAACCGGTAAATACAAAAGATATTTATAATAAAGCATTATCCCTGGTGAAAAATTAGGAAGTTTATTAATCTTAAAAGTACGATGGTATGAAAAAAATCAACAATGGAAAAAGACTGGCATTCGATCTATTACTTATGGCCTTCCTGCTTATGACCATAGTACCAGTTTTTGCAGCAGAGACAAATAACATTCCTTCTGCCACTCAACAAAAACAAGCAGTCACAGGTATCGTCACCGACAACAAAGGAGAAGTGATACCCGGTGTAAATGTAATGGAAAAAGGGACTACCAACGGAGTTATAACGGACGTTAACGGTCATTACACCATAACCGTTACAAATGAAAATGCAGTATTGGCATTCTCCTTTATCGGGTACGTAACGAAGGAAGTCCCTGTAAAAAGGCAAAAGACACTCAACATCAGCCTGGCAGAAGAGATCCTGAATTTGGAAGAGGTTGTCGTGGTTGGATACGGCGTACAAAAGAAAAGAGACCTGACAGGTGCCGTGACCCAGGTAAAAGCGACTTCACTGGAAAAAGAACGTCCCGCTACCGTTCAGGATATCCTTAGGGCAAACGTTGCCGGCTTGAATATCGGACTCGATAACTCAGCAAAAGGCGGCGGTAGCATGGAGATTCGCGGAAAACGTTCGATCAAAGCCAGCAACGAACCCTTATTGGTGGTAGACGGTATTATTTACTACGGAAGCCTCGATGAAATCAATCCGAACGATATCGCCCAGATCGACGTATTGAAAGATGCCAGCTCGGCAGCCGTTTATGGTGCCAAATCTGCATCCGGAGTCGTGCTGATCACAACGAAAAAAGGATCGGCTGAAAAACCTACCGTCCAATTCAATGCCAGCGTCGGCATCTCCACCCTCGCGAAGAAGATGGATGTTTACAACCCACAGGAATACCTTGCATGGCGCGAAGATGTGCAGGAAAGTATCTTCGAAGATCATAAACCGGGAGAATTTTCAGACCCCAACAACCTTCCGGCAGGTGTAACCCTGGAAGACTGGATCTCCTATCGTCCCACTACCGGCAACTACACCTATGACTGGCTCGTCCGCCTGGGACTGTTCGAACCGGAGCTTGACAACTATTTTGCCGGAAGAACATTCGACTGGTATGATGAAACATATCAGAAAGCATTCCGACAAGATTATAATGTCAACATTTCAGGAAAGAAAGATAAAGTCAGTTATTACTGGTCATTGGGTTACCTGAACAATGAAGGTATTGTTATCGGCGATAAATACAAATCTTATAGAAGCCGGCTGAAACTGGACTTCGATGTAACCTCTTGGCTGTCAGCCGGTGTCAATGTACAATATTCTTATCGCGACCAGGGAGCTATCCCACGCAGTGTGAACCAGATATGGGCAAATACTCCCTATTCCACTCCGACAGATCTGGACGGTAACCCGATGCTGTATCCGACAGGTATAGACAATGCCAGTTCCATTAACTCGGCTTATAACGATTCATTCATAGACCGTTCGGCGATACGCAATTCCTTCACCGGAAGCATGTATGCCAAAATAAAACTGCCGTTCGGTATTTCTTATCAGGTAAATTTCTCTCCCCGCCTGTTACTGTACAACTACAGGAACCACCGCTCTTCACAACATCCTGTATGGAAATCATTCGGCGGAGATGCGGAGCGAAGAAGTGAAATGTCCTACAACTGGCAGGTGGATAACCTGATCCGTTGGGAACATACATTTGCCCAAAAACACCAGGTAGAAGTGACCTTGTTACAGAATGCTGAAGAAAACCAATCCTGGCAGGAAATACAGACTACTCAGCAATTTGCCCCCAGCGACATACTGGGTTATCACAGAATGCAGGCAGGTACGGTACCGGCAATCTCCAGCAACGACACCAGAAATACCGGCGATGCCCTGATGGGACGCTTGTTCTACTCGTTCGACAAAAAATATATGCTTACAGCATCCGTCAGACGGGACGGTTATTCGGCATTCGGCGTATCCAATCCGCATGCGACTTTTCCTTCTGTTGCTCTCGGATGGGTATTTTCAGAAGAACCGTTCTTCAAATTCCCCGCAATGGACTTCGGTAAACTGCGTGTATCCTGGGGACAAAACGGAAACAGGGATATCGGTATGTACGCAGCTTTAGCTGAAATGAAAACGGACCAGTACATTTATCAGACCCTGAATGGTAATATAGACCTGTCCAACTCCGTATACGTAAGCACAATGGCAAACAAAGACCTGAAATGGGAAACAACCAGTTCCTTTAACTTCGGTCTTGATTTCGGATTCCTCGACAGCCGCATTTCCGGTAATATCGACGTGTACAAAATGGTTACTTCCGACCTGTTGATCAACCGCAGCCTCACGGAAACAATCGGTTTCGGTGAAGTTATGGCCAACCTGGGCGAAGTTCAGAATACAGGTTTTGAACTTTCCCTGAGGACCTTGAATATCGATGCAAAGAACTTCCAGTGGAATACCACATTTAATTTCTCTTTAAACCGTAACAAAGTAAACCATCTGTACGGCGATTATGAAAATGTACTTGACGACAACGGAAATGTCATCGGACGGAAAGAGATGGACGATATCAAGAACGAATGGTTCATCGGAAAGGATATCAGTTCCATCTGGACATACAACGTTATCGGTGTATGGCAGGAAAATGAAGCCGAACAGGCTGCTGAATATGGTCTTCGACCAGGAGATATGAAGATCAAGGACGTGGACGGCAATAAAATCTATGATAACAACGATAAGGAGTTTATCGGATACAAAACACCGCGTTTCCGCTGGACCCTTCGCAACGAATTCACCTTGTTTAAAAACTGGAACCTGTCCTTTATGCTTTATTCTTATTGGGGACATAAAGCGCCTTACCAGCGTGCAAAGCATTTCGAAGCCGGTACACTGACAAAGACCAACTATTTCAAGATCCCTTACTGGACTGCGGAAAATCCGACCAACGAGTATGCCCGCTTATATTCGGATGACAAGAATATCGGAGCGAACTTCTATCGTTCCCTGTCATTCATCCGTCTGGATAATATATCCATAGGCTATACCGTACCTAAATCATTCCTGAACAAATTCAAAATAGAGGGAATGAACATCTACGGAACGATCAAGAATGTAGGTTGCTGGGCTCCGGACTGGGAATATTATGATCCGGAAGCATACAACGCCGACAGTCCCAATACCGTAAGCAGTACCAATCGCACCTATACACTGGGTGTCAATGTAACATTCTAATGTCTAACTAAATAATACTATTCAGTCATGAAAAAAATAATATATGCTATCCTGACAACAATGCTCCTGGCAACAGGTTGTAGCGAATCCTGGTTAGATCCGGATCCACTGTCTTTCTACTCTCCGGGAAATACCTTGATCGATAAAGAAGGAATGTTGAGTTCCGTTACGGCATGCGACCGTTTACTGCGGGAAGAGTTCGTAGGACAACATTCTCCCATACTGACCGCTATGATCTTTTCAGAGCAATGCGTTTTGGGAACGACTGATATCTCCGGTCCCGCCCAAAACCTGAATGAAAAGATCCTGCCGACAGCAAATAATAACTGGGACCAGACAAACCGTATGTACTGGTACTGGACCAACGATTATCTCGGCATACGTTACGCCAATACCGTAATAACCCGAATAGACGATGCGACATACGAATCCGAAAGCGAACGAAACAATATCCTGGGTATGGCATTATGGCACAGAGCCTTCCGCTACTACCGGCTTTGTATGTTATTCAATGATATTCCCGCCATCTTCACGGAGGTGGAAACTCCCGTTACCAACTTATGTTCGGTGGAACGCGATGGTATCCTGAAGAAGATCAAATCGGATATGGAATTTGCAGTTCAATGGGTTGCGGAAGATAATAGCAGAGGACGCATCTCCAAAGGAGCCTGCTATCATCTGCTAGCCAAAATCTGCCTGACCCTCGGAGATTTTGATGAAGCCATAAAAGCAACCAATGCCGTTATCGACGGAGGACGTTACAGTTTAATGACTAATCGTTTCGGCGTTGACGTTACTGACAACACCAAAAATGTACTTTGGGATTTGCACCGCCCGCTGAATAAAAACAGCACAGAAAACAAAGAAGTCTTACTGGCAACACTGGACCGGTATGAATACCAGACAGCAAAATCATCCCAAAAGACACTGGCTATGCGTAACTTTCTCCCGTTCTGGGCCAACACGACCAATCGTATCCAAACTCCCGACGGCAAACCGGGTATGTCCGACAAACGCCTGAAAGAGCCGGAACTGGATTATAATGGTATTTACGGACGAGGCATCGGACGTTGCCGCCTGACATGGTACAGCTCCAATGCCGTCTGGGACGACAGCAACGACCTGCGCCATACCCCCGGAAACTGGATGAAAATGACAGATCTTGTCTATAACAATCCGGACCTGAAAGGTACACCGTACTATCATCAGCCAATACGCTTGTGGAGCGACGACGGACAATTATTATGTATCGACACCTTGAGGAACTGGGGAGAATGGGCACATTATAAACTCTACATCGAAGAACCCGATGCCGCCACAGCAGCCCAGTACAACGGCGGCTATTCGGATATGTATGTCATGCGCCTGGCAGAGACTTATTTATTGCGTGCCGAAGCCTACCTCTGGAAAGACGATCCGGCTTCAGCAGCGCGTGACATCAATATCGTTCGTGCCCGTGCCGGTGCAGCACCGCTAAATCCGGGAGAAGTAAATATGGAAACCTTACTGGACGAACGCACACGTGAACTTTTATATGAAGAAAACAGGAAAATAGAACTGACCCGTATTGCACTGTTGTATGCAAGAACCGGCAAATCAGATTACAAAGGTCGGAGCTATAGTATGTCTACATTGTCGCAAAATAACTATTTTTACGACCGGATCATGGACAGAGGTAATTTCTACAATAAAGGAGTGAAGGCACTGAACGGCGCTGAATTTAAAATGAGCCCTTATCATATCTGGTGGCCGGTACCACAGAATGATATCGACGGAAACTCATCCGGACGTATCAACCAGAATCCCGGATATACAGGTGCCGAACTAAACATAACTCCGTTGGCAGAAGTTCCCGAATCCGGTTTATCTACCATGTAAACACATGACTAACAAATAAATATAAATATGAAAAATACATTCATTAAGTCTATACGCAGCTTGAAGACCATAGGTATACTCTTCCTGGCATTCTTCCTGCTATGTCCGTCTGTTTATTCATCGCCAAAGGCGATGAATAAACATGATTTTGCCATCAAAGGATTTCACATTGACCTCCGTTGCGAGGTAATGACAATACCCGCCCTCAAGAACTTCGCGAAGGAACTGGCTGAATTCGGAATCAATACGATCATTATGGAATGGGAAGGTTCTTATCCTTATGATAAGCATGCCACCATCTCCAACAAATATGCCTATTCCCGCGAAGAGGTCCGGTCATTCGTCTCTTATTGTTCAACGCTCGGCATCGATGTCATTCCCCTGCAGAATTGCTTCGGACATGCCGAATACATTCTCCGCCACGACCGGTATGCTCATTTGAAAGAGGACAGGAAAGAAGTTTCCCAGGTTTGTCCCATGAAGATAGACGAATGCAAAGAAGTATTCACGGAAGTCTTCAAAGAAATGGCAGAGCTGCATCCCTCCCGTTATTTCCATATCGGAGGAGATGAAACTTATCTACTGGGCAGTTGTAAAGCCTGTGCAGAGAAAGTCCGGAAAGAAGGTAAATCGAAATTATTCGTCGATTACGTGAAAGCCATGTGCGAGATCGTTGAATCGATGGGTAAGCAACCCGTCTTATGGGCGGATATTATCCTGAAATATCCGGAAGCATTGCATGAATTGCCCAAAGACATCATCTATGTGGACTGGAATTATGGATGGGATCGCGACCATTTCGGAAATATGGATAACCTGTTCAATGCCGGAGTCACCTTTTGGGGAGCACCTTCCATACGCAGCCACCCCGACAACATCTATCTGACCCAGTGGGAAAAGCATTTCAATAACCAAAAGACATTCATTCCTTACGCCCGTAAAGCCGGTTATCAGGGAGTGGTTATGACATCCTGGTCCACATCGGGCACTTACGGATTCAGCTACGACACCAATTGGGAAGTCATCGGGATGTTTCCTGTCAGATATGTATATCCGCTTTCGGGCTTCCGCATATTAGTTGCCGCCTATGGAGAGTCCCTCAAAAATGAAGAACCGATCGACCCGCAAGCCTTCGTCGTGAAATATGGACAGGAACGTTTTGGCTTCACTCCGGAAGAAAGTAAACGAATGTGGCAGATATTAAAAAGTCCGCAGGAAACGATCGTCAGAGGAAAAGGCCCGAAAGGTACATCCGTGAAAGAGGTAAAAGCAGAAGCCATCGCCCTACAAAAACAACTGGCTTCCCTAAAACCGAAGAATAACATACCAGAGTTTGAACATCTGCGCTTAATGTTCGACCTGCGCGTACAATACCTGACATTCAAAGAGATAGAAAACAGATACGAATCCAGCCGGTTTGAACGGAACCAGGCGGAAACATTTATCAAAGAGCTCGAACCTCTTATCATCGAGGCCCGAAAACTGGATAAACGTTTCCTTACCCTGAACAAAGGCTTTCTCCATGATGAAGAAATTGCCGAGATAAACCGTACACGCAACGATAAACTGAACACGATGTACGAGACGCTGATTAAAATGACCCATTAAATCCTTTCTTATGGAACCAGAAGAGAAACTGACCAGACGCAACTTTTTATCCGGCGTAGCCACTATCGGTTTAAGTAGTACGCTCGGTTCCGGTCTGCTATTTACCTCTTGCTCAGAAAAGGGGAAGCAGGTGCCGTTACACCCTGTCGAAGAACTCTATATACCCGAACTACCGGACAAAGCGATCGACGGGAAACCAATCAAGGCAGCTTTGATCGGATGCGGCGGAAGAGGCATAGGAGCAGCTTTCAACTTTCTCGATGCAGGAAACGACCTGTCTATCGTTGCACTGGCCGATCTCTTTCCGGATAAACTGGAAGCCGGGAGACAACGGCTGAAGGATGGGAAAAACGTCCGTATCCCGGATGAGATGTGCTTTACCGGTTTCGATGCCTATCGAAAAGTGTGTGAACTACCGATAGACCTTGTGCTGATCGCATCCCCCAACTGCTTCCATCCCGGGCACATGAAATATGCGATTGAAAAGGGAAAACACGTATTCGTTGAAAAACCGGCAGCCATCGATCCGGCAGGTTACCGTACGTTCGTAGCCGCGGCAAGACAAGCGGTGAATACAGGTATCAACATCCTGCCCGGTACGCAATACCATTTCGACCGGCCGTTTGTCGCCTCTTACCAAAAGGTACAGGAAGGACTTATCGGTTCTATTATATCGGGATACGCCTATTATCATACAGGACGTGACCAATATATCGTTCGCCGTCCGGAATGGACCGATATGGAATATATGATCCGCGGACATTTCAACTGGAACTGGGTGAATGGCGACCAAATCAGCAATATGCTGGTCCACTGGATAGATGTTTTCAACTGGTTCACGCAACTCAAACCGGTTAATGTCATTGCCTATGGTTCCAGGATTCGTAAGAATATAGGCAATGTATACGACAATTTCAGCATGCACTTCGAATATGAGAACGGAGTAATGCTGGAAGGAATGGTCCGGAGGATAGACGGCTGTGACAATGGTGCCGGAATCGTCATTCAAGGGGAAAAAGGCTCGTGGCACAGCAGCGACTTCTCCATCCGTAACAGGAAAGGGGAAACAATCTGGCAATACGATGCGGAAGCAGCCAAGTCGAAATTCAAAGTACACGACATGTATACGCTTGAACACATCATGCTGGTCGATCATATCCGGAAAGGGACAGTACTGAATATAGCCGAAACGGCTGCCACATCTGCCTTAACCGCCGTCATGGCACGGGAATCGGCCTATACGGGAAAAAGATACACATGGCAGCAAATCTCATCGTCTCCTCTGAACATGTTACCGGAACAAATGGCATTGATCAATGTAGACTTGAAGCAATTCGGCGTAGTTCTCCCCGGTACTGCCTTTATTGCGGATGACTAACAGGGTATCACGGTATGGAATACCGGACATCCTGTTGTCTGGTTGCCGGTGAAAGTTGTTGCCGACAGTGTCGGCAAAATTATCGACAGCGTCGGCAAAGCTTTCGACAGTGTCAGCAATATTGCCGACGCTGTCGACAACAGATTACTTGCCTTAAAAAACAAGCAAACAATTAGTGTACCCCAGTCTCCCCGTCTTTACTCAGCACTATATTCCTTGCTACATACGATTCGTTTCCCGCCGCATCCGTACAATACACCATGAAATGATTTTTGCTTCCGGCATGAATCTGTAGATGCTAATTATTGCCAATAAATAAGAATATCTTACTTTTGTGTGACAAATACAAAAAGAGAAATGCAGATCATACCCAAAGCTAATACCTTACGAAAAAGTGTACTTTTATACCGGGGCATACGTTACCGCCGCGGTTACGGAGTGCACTCGCCTTTCGTCTTCAACCTGATAACAAAGGTGATAGAAGAACGTTGCTCCTATTATAGCTTTTACGATATAGAACTGATCCGGAAGCAGCTGCTTTTCCGCGACGATAGCATAACCTATCCGGACAGACAACAGAAAGGGAAGCTCCGTCGCCGTACGATCGGGGAGATTGTGGAACGCGAGGCGATCAAGCCCAAGCACGGTGCCTTGCTTTTCCGCCTGACGAACTATTTCAAGTCGCAAAACATCCTTCAGCTGGGGCCGTCGATGGGGTTATCCACCCTCTATCTGACCTCCTATGCCCCCGGATTGAAATGCATCGCCCTTGAAAACATCCCGGAGTTCGCGTCCATCGCCCGGATCGCCTTCGAGAAGGCGGCACATAACCCGATCGACCTGCGCACGGGAAACTATAAAGAGCTGCTTCCCCGCGCGCTCGAAGACATGGGGAAAGTCGATTTTGTATTTTTTAATACAATCTATGAACAACAGAACAACGTTTGGTTGTTTAATGAATGTACAAAGCATATCCATAACGATACGATCTTTGTTTTTGAAGGAATCAAGACAAGCCGTAAGATGAGGGAGTTTTGGAAAGAGGTATGCGCCCATCCCGAGGTGACGGTTACGGTCGACCTCTACTCGATGGGGATCGTCTTCTTTAACAGAAAGCTGCACAAGCGTGACTATATAGTCTACTTCTGACGGTAGAGAACAGATAGATGAGTGTTGATAATTAAAAAAAGAAGTATATGAAAAAAAGCCTTATTTATACCGGTGGCGGCGACAAGGGAAAAACATCCCTCGTGGGAGGCCAGCGGGTATCGAAAGCGCACCAGCGCATCGAGAGTTACGGAACGATCGACGAACTGAATTCATTCATCGGCCTGCTTGTCACGTCACTGGATGACCAGACGGACATCGATTTCCTCTCTTTTATACAGCATAAACTGTTCACCATCGGCTCTTACCTGGCTACCGACCAGGAGACAACCGAACTGAAAATAGAAAGCAAGGTCACTCCCGAAAGCATCGCACACATCGAACGTGAGATCGACCGGCTGGACAGCGAACTGCCCCCGATGAAAAATTTCATCCTGCCCGGCGGTACCCGTTCCGCTTCGCTGGCACATGTCTGCCGTACCGTCTGCCGCCGCGCAGAACGTCAGATATACCGCCTCGCCGAAACAAATCCGGTGGAAGAGCCTGTACTTATTTTTGTAAACAGACTCTCTGATTATCTGTTTGTTCTGGCCCGCAAGGAATGTATAAAGAATAATGGCAAAGAAATTATTTGGGATTATACTTGCAACTAAGAAATATTGTTTTATTTTTGCGGAAAATTTGAGAACCTGACTGCCCTCGGGTGGTTGTTAATACTAGATGACTATGTATTGGACATTAGAGTTAGCTTCGAAGCTGGAAGACGCGCCCTGGCCTGCAACCAAGGATGAATTGATTGACTATGCACAACGTTCTGGTGCGCCGTTAGAAGTAATTGAGAATTTGCAGGAAATGGAAGATGAAGGTGAGATTTACGAATGCATGGAAGATATCTGGCCTGACTATCCAAGTAAAGAAGACTTCTTCTTCAACGAAGAGGAATATTGATGTGCTTTAACACAAAGTATTGAAATATAGGCGAGGTAGTGGGCTTGCGAAGTCCCCTGCCTCGTTTGTTTTTTTGCGGGAAATACAATTTATGTACTTTTGCCGCGTTATTGTAGGGGTGAAACTTCTTTCACCTTGTTAGTTATAGTTTAGATGAAGAGAGTCTTCCTGTTTATTATCGCATTGATTACCTGCACGATGAACGTGCGGGCCCAGGATGATGTGCAGTTAAGCCAGTACTTCCTGGGGTTGGGATATTACAACCCCGCCTATGCAGGAACGACGGGAGACCTGAACATGCTCGGCCTCTTCCGCCAGCAATGGATCGGCATGCCCCATGCGGGTACGTCTTTCTTTGTGATCGCCGATATGCCCCTGAAACTGGGCAGTACCAACCACGGTATCGGACTGGTGGTCAACTCGGAAAGCATCGGATTGTTCCAAAACACCAAAGTAGCCTTCCAGTATGCCTATAAACAGAAATTATTCGGCGGTACGCTAAGTGTCGGTCTGCAGGGAGGTATTTTCAATAAGAGCTTCGACGGGACAAAAGTATATATTCCCGAAAGCGACTACCACCAGCAGGAGGACCCCTCCATTCCGCGCACCTCCGTACAGGCAATGGCTCTCGATGTGAATGCCGGCATTTACTATACCCACAAGCATTTCTACCTCGGGTTTGCGGCAACCCATATCACCGCCCCGGAAATGCAATTCGAAGAAAATGCATATACTTTTCTTTCTACAGGATTAAATTTGACAGGCGGATACAATATTCAGCTCAGGAACCCGTTGTATGAATTACAGCCTTCTGTTTTCTTGAAGACAGACATGCAAAGCTTCCAGGCGGATATCACCGCACGGATGGTATATAATAAAATGTTTAACGGAGGTCTTTCCTGGCGTATAAACGAGTCGGTAGTAGTATTATTGGGAGCCACATTCGGTCGATTTCAGGTTGGATATGCTTACGATTTCCCTACCACCGCCATGCTGAAAGGGAGTTCCGGTAGCCACGAGGTGTTGGTGCGCTACCAGTTAAAGTTGAAGAAGACGAAAACAGGAAAGAACAGACATAAAAGTGTACGTATATTATAGTATATGAAAAAAGTATTATTAGTACTTATGGCAGTAGCCTTGCTTACCTCATGTGGTAAATCCCTTTCCGGAGCGGGAGGAGAAGTTACCGGGGTACGGTCAGTGGCTTTTAATGAACCCTCGCCTTATGGCATGGTTCTGATCAAAAGAGGTTCGTTCGAAATGGGACCGGCAGACAAAGACTCCTTGTGGGGAATCAATCCTGAAACAAAAGGGGTTTCGTTTGACGCTTTCTGGATGGACGAAACAGAAATAACCAATGCCAAATACCGTCAGTTTGTCTACTGGGTGCGCGACTCTATCATCCGTGAACGCCTGGCTGACCCTGCTTATGGTGGCAACGACCTGTTCAAAATCACCGAAGACCGGTATGGCGAACCTGTCACTCCGCATTTGGACTGGAGCCGTCCGATCCCCTGGAAACGGGCGAACGAGGATGAGCTGCGTGCCATCGAGAGCGTTTACTACGTACACCCGATCACCGGCGAAAAGCGTTTGGACGAAAAGCAGATGGTCTACAAATACGAATGGTATGACTACACCGGTGCCGCTCTCCGCAAGAACCGCCTGGACCCGAGCGAACGCGTCCGCAACACAGATATCCAGGTAAATCCGAACGAGGTGATTACGATCTCGAAGGATACTGCCTATATCGACGACGACGGCAATATCATCAACGAAACCCTGACCCGCCCGCTGAGCGGTCCGTGGGATTTCCTTCACACCCGTATCGTAAACATTTACCCGGATGAAACCTGCTGGGTGAACGACTTCAATAACGCTTACAACGAGCCATACATGCGTATGTACTTCCAGCACCCGGGATATGACGATTATCCTGTCGTAGGTGTCTCCTGGGAACAGGCTACCGCCTTCTGCGTATGGCGTACCGATATGTTCAAGCAATCGCTGAACTTCCCTGCCGGACAGGCAATCGAGCCGTTCCGCCTGCCGACGGAAGGCGAATGGGAATATGCAGCCCGTGCCGGAAAAAACGAGAACAAATACCCATGGTCGACCGACGAACTGCAGAATGCCAAAGGTTGCTTCATGGCAAACTTCAAGCCCGGAAAAGGAAATTATACGGAAGACGGCCATCTGATCCCGTCGCGCGTAGGCTCTTTTGCCCCGAACCAGTTCGGTTTGTATGACATGGCAGGTAACGTGGCAGAATGGACTTCTACCATGTACTCCGAATCAGGACCGAGCCAGATGAGCGACATGAACCCGGATCTCCGCTACAACGCAGCGAAAGAAGACCCGTATGCGATGAAGAAGAAAGTCGTACGCGGCGGTTCATGGAAAGACGTGGCACAATTCATCCGTTCGGATATGCGCACATTCGAATACCAAAACGAGACCCGTTCATACATCGGCTTCCGTTGCGCACGTACACAGATCGGTTTCTCCCGCTCAAAAGGAAAAAAATAAATTAAGAAACATACAACATTATGGGAAAATATAGAAGATATAAAAACAGAATCGAAATGTTCCTTTCCAGCGACATGGGAAAGAGAGTACTGAACTTCTGTTACAGCTGGGGAGCATCTATCGTAATCATAGGTGCCATGTTCAAGTTGCTGCACCTGCCGTATGGTAATCAGATCCTGTTCATCGCCATGACGGTGGAAGCGCTGGTGTTCTTTATCTCTGCATTCGAACATCCTTCAAACGAATATCACTGGGAAGAAGTATTCCCCGTCCTGAAATCGAAGAACCCGATGGACCGTCCGGACTTTGCCGGAACAGGCATGTCCAACCTGATCAACTCGCCCGAGAACATCGAAGACGACAATGCGGGCGGAGGCATTAAGATAAATGTCGGTGCGGCCAAGAAAGCAGGTATCACAGGCGACCTGGGCGGAGCGTCCGTACTGGGCAACCTCGATGTCAGCGAAGAAGATACAAAGAACCTGAGTGAAAGCATCAAGAAACTGAGCGGTGCCGCCGAACAGATCTCCAAGATGGCAGAGCTGACCGAAGCAACCCAGAAGTATCTGGACCAGCTGTCGGGCATGTCCGAAAACATGGAACGTTTCAGCCATGTCACCAACTCGCTGACCAACGTATCCGACACGCTGCTTAACTCTTATAAGAGCATTACAGACAATTCAGACGGCATCAACCAAAACTCACGTGGCTACGTGCAGCAGATGGAAATGCTGAACCGCAACATCTCCGGCTTGAATACGATCTACGAAATACAGTTAAAGAGCATCAGCTCACAAATCGAATCGATCGAACACATCAACGGCGGCCTGAACCGCATCCGCGAGATGTACGACGGCTCGGTTACCGACAGCTCGGTCTTCCGCAACGAAACGGAAAAGATGACCCGCCAGCTTGCCGAACTCAACCAGGTATACAGCCGTTTACTGCAGGCAATGACGGTCAATATGGGTGCAGCCCCTGCTTACCAGCAACCGGCTCCGCAACCCCAGCAACCGCAGCCTAATTACCAGCAGCAGACAGCCTATCAGCAGCCGTACCAACAACCGTACGGATATCAGCAGCAGGCTCCGTATACAAATAACCCAGGCCAGCAACAAGCCGGTAGATAACAAACAAACGAAACAAAAGAAAGATGTCTGGAATAGCTAATAATCCCAACTCGCCCCGTCAGAAGATGATCAACCTGATGTATCTGGTGTTCATCGCGATGATGGCACTGAATGTGTCGTCGGAGGTACTCGACGGTTTCGAGCTCGTGGAAGACAGTTTGCGCACTTCTATCGACAACTCTACGCATCGTAACGATATCGTGGCCGGCGAACTGGATACCTACTACCAGTCCAACCCTGAAAAGGTGAAGGAATGGTACGACAAAGGTAAACAGGTGAAGCATGCCTCCGACAGCCTGTACAACTACGTGCAGAACCTGAAAGAACGTATCGCAGAGATTGCCGACGGGAAAGATGCCGACGTAAATAAGATCGAACATAAAGACGACCTCGAAGCCGCTTCACGCATCATGCTCGGTCCGGTTACCGGTGAAGGCAAAAAGCTGCGCGAAGCCATCGACGCTTACCGTACGATGATGGGCGAAATGGTACAGGACAGTGCCAAGACCCGCATCCTGGAAGCCAGTCTGAGCACGACTCCCCCTCACAAGGCAGGTATCAATACCCGTACCTGGGAAGAGGCGTTGTTTGAAAATATGCCGGTCGCAGCTGCTGTGACCCTGCTTACCAAATTGCAGAGCGACATCCGCTATGCAGAAGGCGAAGTGTTGAACAACCTGCTGAACAGCGTCGATATAGGCGACTACCGCGTGAACCAGATGACGGCTCAGGTGATCCCCGAAAGCCAGATCGTTATGCGCGGAGGACAGTACAAGGCGAACATCGTCCTGTCTGCCGTCGATTCAACGAAACGTCCGACCGTATTTGTCAACGGTAAAGAATTACCGGAAGACAGCCGCGGACAGTTCACCGCCATTGCCGGTGCCCCGGGTACCTACCCGATCAAAGGGTATATCGAGATGCCGAACAACGACGGAAGCATCATGCGTCAGAACTTCGAAAGCGAATACTTCGTCACGGAACCGAGTGCTACCGTAGCCCCGCTTCTGATGAATGTATTATATGCCGGTATTGCCAACGACATGCGTATCGCCGTACCAGGCGTACCGAGCGGAAACATCACCGCCAGCATGACCAACGGAACCCTGACCCGCAAAGGCGACATTTGGGAAGCCCGCCCGTCGAAAGTGGGAACCGATGCCGTCATATCGGTAAGTGCCCGCATGGCAGACGGCCGCAACGTGGAAATGGCAAAGAATACGTTCCGCGTACGTGCCCTCCCCGATCCGATGCCGTATATCGAATATAAAGACCAAAATGGCAATGTGCGTAAATTCCGTGGCGGAAACATGACCAAGCGGAACCTGATCGAGACGGAAGTCCTGCAGGCTGCCATCGACGACGATATATTGAATATCAAATTCGACGTATTGCGTTTCGAACTGATCTTCTTCGATTCCATGGGAAATGCAATACCTGAAGTATCACAGGGTCCCCGTTTCTCTGACGGACAGAAAGACCGTATCCGCCGCCTGACAAGAGGCAAACGCTTCTACATCCGCGGCGTGGTAGCCAAAGGTCCTGACGGCATGGAACGTACCCTTACACCGATCGAAGTCATTGTAAATTAACGTAGGGGCGGTTCGCTAACCGCCCCCAATAAGGATATAAAATATGAAATGCTTTTATTACATACTGGCAATTGCAAGCGCCCTCTTCTTCACAGCTACCTCTCTGCAGGCACAGGAAGAAACAGGTAACACCCAGCAACGGGCAAGAAGAGCCCCGCAAGCCTCCCGCGGAGAACGGGCAAATGATAAAAAAGATACCGGTATACCCGAACTGACCGTACGGGCACAGGATATGAACGAGCGTATGACACAGGAAGTGGGTAACGCCCGCTGGATGCGTGTCATGTATCGTCAGATCGACCTGATGAAAGAGAAGAACGCTCCCCTCTATTACCCGGTCACTCCGATGAACGGACAGATGAACCTTTTCTCCATCATCTTCAGTCTGATCAGTGAAGGCAAAATAGATGCGTACCAGTACGAAGACGGTTATGAAGACTTCAGCGAAGGCAACAAGATCGAGTTGAAGAAGATGCTCGACAGCTTCGGTATCTATTACGAAGAAGTAGCCGGAAGAGGAAACGAAGGCAGCACGTTCGTTATCAACGAAAGCGACATCCCTTCCGAAAGCGTCCGTTCCTATTACGTGAAAGAAGCATGGTATTTCGACCAGAACAACTCCGTATTCGATGTAAAGACACTGGCTATCTGTCCGATCATGACCACTTCCGGTGATGTCGGCGAACTGACCATGCCGATGTTCTGGATCCCTTACGAAAATATACGTCCGTACATCAATACCGCCTTCATCATGACGTCTAACATCAACAACGCCATGACGTTCACCATCGACGACTATTTCCGCCGCCGTATGTTTGAAGGCGAGATATACAAAACACAGAACTTGATGAACCAGCCGTTGGTCGCTTACTGCCCGACTCCGGACTCATTGAAGAACGAGCAAAATCGCATCGAAGGCCAGTTGGCAGCCTTTGAGAAAGCTCTTTGGTTCCAGCCCGACACTACCCAGGCGGTAGACCCGAAAGAAGCTAAAAAAGCGAAGAAAGCCTCCGCACGTGGCGAGGGTGCAACCACCGAAAAGGCTGTCAAAGAAACCAAAGAAAAGACCGTCAAGACAAAAGCTCCGAAAGCCCAGAAATCATCTCCTGTTCGAAGCGTACGCCGCAGACGGTAAATAATGTGACAATGTGCCAATGGAGACGGCGACAGGTTCAGTATTTTTCAAATTTGAACCTATTCAGATCGTATTAGGGGACGCAGATGACACAGAATACGCAGATGCTCGCAGACTTTTTATTTTCTTTAAAACAATATATTATCTGCGTTTATCTGCGCTCGTCTGCGTCATCTGCGTTCCTTAATACAAACTGGATAGATAGCTCATATCTTTCTATAATTGGCATATTATTCTCCCTGCCGCATACACCATCAACGCATATCCGGTAAGGACAGTCAATGACAATCCGGATTCTTCCCGGAATCGTTGCGCCAGCTCTCCTTGGAACCGTTTCCGTACCCCGAGAGTGTCAACAGGGCCCCGATACAGGCCAGGACGATTTCTGTACGGTCCGCCCACAAAGCCGTCATCCCCAGTATCACCAGGTAACACACGAGCCACCTCGGGCTGATTGCCCGGCGTAGCCACTTCCTCTTGTTTCTCATTCTTTTCATGCTTCTTTTTGAAGTTCAACAAAAAGCCCAGCAGGACTTTAATAAATTGCAGGATTTGTCTTAGTTTGTTCATGATCTTGTTGATTTATATGAGTTCTATATTCACGCCGCTTCCCCGCCTACCCAATCATACATATCCATCAGCCTAACGATCTTCTCTTCTATGGAGATCAGGTTGCGGCGGTACTGTTCACGATTATCCCCATTCTGTTCACTGATATAGGGACTGTAGGCAATCTCTTTGGCATAAGCCTCCGGGCTACAGCTGAAACTCCAGGCACGATGGTAGCCGGTATAGATCAAACGGGCAAAATCGAGGAAGGAAAGCTCCACGGATCCATAATGCCGGAAGACATGCTTCCGATGTACCCCTTCTATCTCCACCCTGGCACCATGCCAATAGGCATTGGAAACGCCATACCCCATGATACCGAAGTAATTCCGGTGATTAACCGCCAGATTGGAAGTCCCCCACCCGCTCTCAAGAGCCGCTTGCGCCAGGATCATTACCGGATTCATATGAAACACCTGCCCTGCCTTTTCGGCTGCCGGACGACAGGTCTTTAAAAACTGTATCTCCTTGTTCATTTTCAATGATATTAAATTGTTTTTTACTTGATAATCAGGATAATAATTCGTATATTTATTGCATATAAACCTTCAATAACATGCCGTATGGAAAATTCACTCAATCAGAACAAAGTATGGGGTTGGGGCGAGCTTGCCCTGCAATACTTCCCTGCCATTTCACAGAAAAGTGCCACGATGCAACTATTAAAATGGGTCCGCGTCAGCGACAAGCTCGTCGACCAGCTGGAACAGTCAGGCTGGCACCCCGGAAAGAAATACCTCACACCCAGGCAGAAGGATTATATCGTACAGCACCTCGGCGAGCCTTGAAACGGCAGGACAACGATGCCTACTCGATCACCGGACGGTCGTCTTCTCCGTCGCCTCCGGATCCTTCTTCCTTATCCGAGGGATCCGGTATCTTCTCGAAGGAGTAGTTGTTGACCGCCTCGCGCAGCATCTTGCCGGGACGAAACACAATGCGCCTGCTCTTGATCAGCGACTGGTTAAATTCCTTTTTCGTTGCCGTCCCGCTACTTCCGAACTGCAACTGGAAATTCCCCAGTTCACCCACCTTCACCACTTCCCCTTTTCCCAGGCTGCGTTTCATCACCTCGATCAATTCGTCGAGGATCAGCCGCACATCCCCCGGTGAAGCAGTAGACGAGAGCGAGATCAGGTCGCACAACTCATACATTCCACACTCACCCGCCGCCTTCGCGTTGGCATAATACAATTTACTCCCCTCCACGGCACCTTTGCGCAAATCCTTACGTAATACTAATGTGTACTTTGCTGGCATAATCTTTTACTTTTTAGTTAAACACCTTGTTTATTAATCACATAACAAAGATACAACCGCCATGTCCGGACGAACGGAAAGTCGAGGAAGGAGGGTGAAAGAGTGGAAAGAAAAGGAAATAAACAGCATAAATACAATTCCTGCAACCGGCAATTGGATTTACTTAGGGTATGGAAAAATACCCTATAACGTACATCTTTCTGCCCTATATTCCGGCCCGTTTTTCCCTATACCCTGTTGCACGACAGGATATAGGGAAAAGACTGTTTATCAGGAAATTAAAAATCGAAAGGACACAAAAGGACAAAAAGGACACCGTCACAATTTCAAAACGGGAATGAGATTCTCAGGCGGCAGGAGGCGTGTTTTTACGATAAAGGCCGGGAGAGAGACGGGTGATATGCAGCGGTTCGAGACGGGACAAATGGCGACGGATGGTGCGGTCGCTTATGTGGACAGCCTCGCCGAGTTCGTAAAGCTCCGCCAGCGTGAACTCCTCGGGGAGCCGGTCGAAAATACTACGGAAATAATCGGGGCAAGTCAACTCCGGGATATCCGCCGATGCAGACAACTGCGTCATCAACAGGCGGCTGTGAGCCAGACATACATCGATGACGGATAAGGCGGCATGAAAATGCAGGTCACTGCAAAACAGCTCGTCCACCCCGTAATCGAGAGAAGCCGCCTCCAGCGCGGTAAAGATCATGCACAGGCGGTATGCCATCAGTCCATGCCGCTTGACAGCGCCCAGGAACGACTCACTGCCGAACAGGTCCGTCTCACGCAGCAGAGTGCTGAAATGGTCGTTCAACTCCCTCCACTGCCCTGTCGTCAGCCGCACCTGCAAACGGCGCTTACGCAACAGCAGAGCCACCTCCATCACCTGCTCCGACAGGGTATCGAGATACTTTTCGAACTGTCCGGCTTCGCCTGCCGACGAGACATCCTGCCATACCGCCTCGCTGCGGCAGGTATACAACAGCAAACGGCTGGCAAGCCCGTTCTCGGCATCCGGAACCAGCCTCGAAAACTGTCCCGGCGTACCCGCCAGCAACACCGCCAGCCGCGGACGTTCGATTCGGATCATCTCGTTGTCGGTCTTGCGCGACGAAGCGACCGGCTCATGATGGAAAGCCTTGCGCAGCAGGTCGTCGAACTGTCCGTAATCCTGCCTGCCGGAACTAATCAGCGTATCTATCTCGCTGTCTGCCATCAGACCGCCTATCTCACCGTTCTCTGCCAGATGAACCAGGAGCTTTGCCTTGGTGATCTGCGTCGGGATGAAGAAATAACAGGTCGATGCCTTCACCGGTGCATCGGTAACGCGTACAGCCTGCTTCTTCTGATGGGCGACCGTTTTCTTCAATTCCCATTCTTCAAGCGCCTGGTGATAATCATCCTCCTTGCGTTTCGTCTCTATCTCGATCAGCGAAGCATAACGATCCGCCAGCCGGCGCATGTCGTTGATACAGCTTTTCCCGTTGCCTGCCGGAGCCACTTCGACGGTGAACAGATGGGGATATACCCGTTTCCGGTTATATATACCCCATACTCGGGGCAGACAGGCACTCAGCACTGTACAGGCAGCTAGAAAAGCCATGTCGCGCTCGCGGGGATCGGTATAAAAACGGAGTGCTTTCCCCAGCAAAGGAGGCAGGCCGGATGTGATGTCGGAAGGCAGAAAAGGAGTCCGTTCGCGCAGTTCCTCTCCTGAAATTGTGACGGTGTCCTTTTTGTCCTTTTGTGTCCTTCGTCCGTTTGGACGAGCTGCATGCTCGTCCTTATTTCCCTGATAAGCAGAGGATAACGCCTGCAAAATCTCTTCATCCGTAAAGTCGGCGACGTGCAACAGGGGTAGGCAAAAAGAGGCGGTTTCATCACGTCCGAAACCCATCCGATTTGCCTCGCAGCCGAGGCGGTAGACGGTCTGGTTACGGCTTCCCTCGACCGGCGGATGGGCACGGAGCCAATCATGAATAAACACCTGGACGGGAGGAACGGAGGCGGGAGAAAAGACTTCGGCTTCGGAATTGTACCAGGCATCGGGATCGTCGCTGACGTAACAACAGCGGCTGATGTCTTTACAGGCACGGTCGCAAAACACATGGGCAAGCTGTTCATACCAGGCTGCCACCGCTGCAAAAGCGGTGGCATGCTCCTCACGGCCGGTATCGACGGCGACAAAAACCTTCAGTCCTTCGCCGCCGGGACTGACAAAGAGAGCGAGCGTAAAAACCTGCTGCCGGAAAAGAGCCACCAGCGCAGGGAGATCGGCTACATGATCGAAGTCGAGCCCCACTACCTTCGAATAGGTCTCCAGCTGGCTTGCCTTATGCCCTCCCTTGAATACCCCCGACGGGGTAAATCCGGGGAGCTTGCCTTTCAGGGCACGTGCCTCTTCTTTCTCTCCGGAAACGAGTATCTGGCGATAAGCGGTTATTTCATGTATCCAGCGGCGGGTACGGATCAGGATAATGATTTCTTCGAGTGAACGTGCCTCTGACGTGGACAGATACAGTTTGTGAAAATAGGAAACAGTGGGTGTTGCATTCATAATAATTTGTGTTATGGCTATTCAGCCGGTTATTAGGTGCAAGATAATCAAAGTCTTCAACAAATACCAGCATACAAAAAGGATCGCTTCCGACAACCCTGCCTGCACCACAAAACCTGTAGGGGACTTTGCGGTGGTAAGCGGTTGCCGAAAGCGATCGATTAGTAGGCGAGCAGGGGGGAATTTTATTTTCCTAATTCTTCTGCATCTTCCGACATGTAGTAGTAACGCTTCACGGTAGCGGCATCGACCTTAAAATCGAAGATGGCATGCATCAGGTGATAGAGGCGGCCATCAGGATGAACCGCGTCATTTCCTTTCAGCATCCGGTCGATATGCTTCATGCCGAAAGCTACCAGCTGATGCCGGCGCACGGGTACCGGCTGGCGGTCTTCGGGATAGATCACCGCGGCACCGAGCCGTTCACCCAAAAGTTTCTTATAGCCTTTCAGCTTTCGTTCGTCACGGAGCGACAGTTTTCCGTCGCTTTCTTTCTTATGGCGCAACCGTTCGATCTCGCCATGCAATGCATCCAATGAAAGGAATGCAGGGGGTTGTTGTTTTTTTTCATTTGATGTTTATTAATAATAATATACCAATATGCCAATGGAGGTAGCAACAGATGCAGTATTTGTCAAATTTGAGCTATCCCTTCATCTGGATTGAGCCAATTAGTATCGTTGTCTTGAAGTTGTCAGTGTCGTTGTCTTGAAGACTGTAAGCCTGACCCCAAAATCAGCCCAGGGTTTTAACCCTGGGTAGTGATAATCACACTCCCCCCCTCCAGCCCTGTAAGGGCGTTACAAGGATATACGTGTTCTTGTGGCGTCCCTACAGGACTTAAAAAGACAAACTTAACTTACTTAGACCCAAGGTTAAAACCTTGGGCTAGCCTGGCACGCCCTTACAGGGCTATTAGTCGCTAAATCCATATTGGAATCAATACAAACAGATTCAAATCTTTCCATCTTCGAGCGCTGTCATTTGTCAACTGTCAACTGAAAAAGGTTTCACCTTTTTCTAACGGCGAAGCCCCGGAAGATGAATCCCCCGGGGCTTGTTTTTGCCTGTTTTTGCTCTTCACAGAGCTTGAACAGAAGAACTTTATTTCATTACTTTAGTATTAATACTGACCGCTTGTTCGCCCTCACGGGATACTTGGTTCATGACGGAACCGCGCAGTCAATTTAAATTTATTGATTATAAATAGTTTCTTATTTTACGATTGCTTTAACAGCAGCTTCGCCTTCAACAGCTACTACAACGATACCTGCAGGAGCAGAAATCTGAGCTTCAGAAGAAGTGATTACTGTGTTGGCAATTGTCTGACCAAGTACGTTAGTGATTACTACATTCTTACCTGCAGCACCCTTAACGATTACAGCACCTTCAGTAGCTATTACTGATACACCTTCAGTTGCGATAGCGTCGTTGGCTGTAGCTTCTTCGTCAGTCAATTCTACATTGAACGGAGCAGCGTCGGCGATGTTTTCAACCAGTACAGGAACAGTGTTCAATACATGTACGTAGTTTGTCTTACCATTCACTTCTGTTTCGATGTAGAAGTCGCCATTTTCCTTGTCAGCCGGATCAACCAGGCGGAATGCGAAAGTAGCAGCGTTCATCAAAGCTTCATCCTTAGCGTTTGCCAGTGACAATGTATCATTCTTAGCCAACTTCTTATGACTTGTAAACTTAGAGCTTTCAATTACTAATGTGTCGTTTTCGAAATGAGTAGCAGGAACGAAAGCCAAACGCGTCTTACCCTTATATTCAACCATATCATTGTTACCAGTGTATACAGAATCAGTCAGAGCAACCAAATAATGAGCTTTGCGGTAACCCGGAACAGCCGGAGTTGCATGCGGGCATTGTTCTGCAGTCAACGGATTGCCATCCTGATCGTAACCATGATTATCTTCTTTATCGCAAGGTTTGAACGGAGTTCCTTCTACAGCCTCTTCATTGCGTACTGCAAGCATATACAACGGTTTATATGTTTCATTACGTACATAAGCCGTATCGATGAAGATAGGCAGAGCTGCATTTGCAGGCAGGTCGGTCAGATGAGTTTCACCTAAGAAGTTCAGGCTACGTGCACCACCCTGTGTATTACGGTTCATTGTATTTTCATACAGATAGTAACCTGTTACATCGTTTGTGCGGTAGAACTTAGCGTTGTTAACACCTTCGTTCACAAAACCGTCATTTTCGATTGTCACACCCAGACGGCGATAAACCGGACGATCCAAAGATTCCACAACGAACAGGTCGTTAGTTGTTTCAGTATACAAACCGTTCTGTTTCTTCAAGAAACCGGCATCCTTGTCGGATGTACTTGCGTAAATCTTTGCACATTCCATAGCTGCACCGTTCTTAACCACGCGCAGGTTGTAGTATTCACCATCCTTACGGATAGCCAATGTATCCTGATTTTCATCAAAAGCATACTTGCTTTCTACCAGACCCAGTTTGCCGCCTTTCATGTTAGTGAACAGGTAAACCGGAGCTTTCAATGTATAATCCTTAGTAGTGTACTTGCCGTCTTTGTAGAAACCTACTGTAGTTGTCACTTTTGCAGTATCCACATCGATAGCTTTGATTTCCATAGGAGTAGCATCCACATTCAATACTACGAAACCATCCTTGTTTTCAACAAACCAAGCGTTCTGTTTGTATACGCCTGAATGATGAGCCATAACGAAACGCTGGTTATCGATGTCGCCCAAATACAGGTAACCGTCTGAAGCTTTTGCTCCTTCTACAGCTTTGATTTCAACAACGTCACCATTGTATACATAGTAGCTGTCTGTTGCATCTTCATCTTCACGCAAAGCGTTGCGGTCAACTTTGATAGTAACATCCTTATTTTCGCGGTTAGTCAATGTATATTTAGCAGTCTTTTCATCGTAAGTAATAGCCCACTGAGCTTCCAGTTCGTTACCTACAGACTCAACCCAGCCCTTACCTTCGCAGTCGTTAACAGCCAAACGCAAGTCATCACCGTCTTCTGTCAGCATAGTGATGGTGAAATAAGCGTCTTTCAACAAGTTTTCAGGTTTAACTACATTGTCGCCCATGCTGATAGCGATCTTATTTAAACCGAACTCGATAGATGCAGCTAAAGTAGCCACTTTCTTTTCAGTCAGGTATGCGAAACCAACTACGGCAGACATCAGTTCTTTCTTATCCGGAGTGTTCTTACCCAATACTTTTACAGTCATGCTGTCAATAGACAATGTATGCAATTCGTCTTCAACTACAGCTGTTTTAGGGAAATAGAATGCATTGAATTCACCGAACAATTTACGGTCTTCCACTTTTGCCTTTTTCAGATCAGCAACCAGGTCTTCCTCGTTTACCGTATCGAAAGCATAGATAGATTGGTTGTAAATAGAACCGTTAGCTTCGTACTCTTTCACAACGATGTATTTTTCAGCTTCCGTCATGAAATACAAGTTTTTGTCTGTTGTAGTAGCAACTTCAAATTCTTTCTTCGTGCTGTTCCATTTCATCGGTGTCAGATGACCAGCAAACGGATTACCTTTCACACCTTCCGGAGAGATCGTTACAGAGAAACCATCTTTTTCATACCAGTTCAGTTCAGATGCAGACAACTGATAAACGTCAGCTGTATACAAACCGAAGTAATGAGCTGCACCTACGATAGGAGCTGCAGTAGACGGATCTTGTGCCAGTTCGAAAGCAACACCCTTGTCATAAGCAACATTGCCCAAAGCGCGCAATACAGTTTCACCGTTCACTTTCAATGTATATGGCTCGTCAGCTTTGTTTGTGAATGTATAGTCCACAGTCTTGATAGCTGTCTTAGTTGCTACTTTCCAGTAGTTAGCAGGATCTGCTAATTGATCTTCTGTAACAGCATCAACAGCAACGAATTTAGGAGCACCGTTATCCATTACTAATACGGAATCGGCTTGTGCGCTAGCATTTTCACCAGCTTTCACAACCAGGTAATAAGCACCGTCAACCGTTTTTGCAGCCAAGTTGAAAAGTACATCATCATTTGTTACTTCAATCTGTTCTTTCGGCATGTATTTGATACCGGTAACAACTACCTGATCTTTCGTGTTGATAGCCACATTTGCCAAGTCTGTTTCTGCCTTCAAAAGCTCATTCAGTTCTGCTGCCGTACCAACGAAATTAATGCTTCCGTTTTCTGCAATAGTACCAATAGCATCTTTCAGGGCTGCTTTTACAGCATCGGTAGCAGTTTCTGAGTTAGATACATATGCTGCTTCCGTTGAAGCACCGGCAGCTAATTCAACATTGTTACGTACAAACACGTCAGCTGCACAATCTTCAAAAGTATTACCACTTGCTAAAGTCGCAGTGTTAAGACCTTCTTTAATAACAGGAGTAGCGTTGTCAGCCGTACCACTTTCAACATTCACACCTAGTAATCCACTATCTTTTAAAGGGTCACCAGCTTTTACTTCTCCTGCTGTACCTTGGTAAACCTGGATAGCAGAAGAATACCATTTATCAACAGCTTTATTCAGACCTTTAAATGTATTACCGGAAATCTTCCATTCCACTTTTTCGCTTTGCGGATAAAGGACAACGCCATTTACTAGTGTTGTAGGACTTTGAACTGCTTCAAACTCATTTCCAGTAATAGTCACTTTATTGGCAAACGCTGTAATAGCAGTCTTTGTCCAATAACCATTAGCATCCTCATTAACCGGACTGTTTACAATCTTCAGATTGCTTACAGTTACACCTTCAGCTCCGATAACAACACGACCGGTGAAGGTCACTTTCTTGTCTTTAGCTGCAGTCAGTACGATATCTTTGTCTGTAATGACAACATATTTGACTGCTTGGTCACCTGTTGACAAATTGACGTCTCCAGTCAGTTCGATCTTACCGTCAAAATCAGTCAGAGCTTCTTTCAATTTTTCAATGCTCAACACATTACTTTCGATAGCAGCCGTGAACTGTGCCGAAGTAACATCTGTCGCATTTACAGGAAAATACAACGAGCTACCCACCAGTAAGCCCGCTGTCAAAAGCGTAGAAAACTTTTTGTTCATAATCTTCAATTTAATATTAATAATAGTGTTACTTAAAAAGCCTTTTAACCTTAGATCAGAAACGTCTCCGAGAGTGAATGACTAGTTTAAACGTTCCTTTTTTCTCGCCATTTTTTAGGGGTTCGTGAGTTGAAGTGACCATTTCGTACAAACTTTGCTATTCGGTTGATAAGAAAGGATATAGGAAAGGTGAAATTATTAGGGAAAGTATTGTCGATTTGAAAAAATGGAGTAACTTTGCTGGCGAGAAAAAAGGAACGTTAAAATTAGTCATTCCGATCAATTCGTACTTCCCTATATATCTAGTCATTATACCATCTTTTCTACTAGCAACTATTCATATAAATATGTACGCATGTACATCTCTTAATATGCTGTGTATCAGTATACCTTTTTTCAGGATTTCAGCATGCAAATGTTAAAAGGGCTATTTTGGTCCATTTTAGCCGTCCAAAAGGGGGAGTTTTAGTCAATCATTTCGTGATCGTATATCCGAAGTTCAATAAGAAATTGTTATTTATCACATAAATAACTATCTTTGTTCTTATATCAAAATAGAGAGGAGCTGAATATGACGACTTTTGAACTAGAAGCACGTAAAACCGAACTCATTCAGGAAATATTAAATATAAATAATTCCGAAATATTGGATAAAGTTCGTTCTGAGCTTCGTAAATGGTTATCCGTTAACGAAAAGAGTCCTTGTACTTATACACTTGAAGAAGTAAAACAACGTCTAACCATTACAGAAGCCGACGCTATCGCAGGAAAAGGTATCTCAGAAGAAGAAGCCAATGCTATAATGGATAAATGGGTATGAGACTTATATGGCATCCATTGGCATTAGATGATTTATCACAAATCACTCAGTATTGTAGGCATAATTTTGGTATCCACATTGCCAAAAAGGTTAAAGACAGGTATCAGAATGATGTCAGTCTTCTAAAAAATCATCCTTTACTAGGTTTTATAGACCCATTTCTTATCGATTTCGGAACATTAGAATATCGTTCCTTGGTTGTAGAAAACACAAAAATCATTTACACAGTCCATACTGATTATATCTATATACATCTAATATGGGATTGTCGACGTCAACCCGAATCTCTTCACACAGAAATAAGTAAAAGAGTTTCCCATATTTAAATACTAATACATCTCTATTGTTAAAAGGGCTATTTCGGATCATTTTAGCCGTCCAAAAGGGGGAGTTTTAGTCAATCATTTCGTGATCGTATATCCGAAGTTCAGAAACAAAAAAAGGCTATCGCTCAAAACGACAGCCTTCATTCATTATTTCTATAAAGAGGTATCTACAAAGTATTACAAAACAAACATCTCTTCCAGCACTTCGACCAAACGATCTATTTCATCCTCATTCAATGCTCCTGCCTGTTTTCCTATCCGCTGTTTGTCAACAGTCCGAATCTGGTCGGTAGCTATCATCCCGCTTTTCCCATTTAGCGTACAGCTTACTCGCCAGGGATAAGGAGTAAGTGTCGATGTCAAAGGAATAATTATAACAGTATTCAGATGGCGGTTCAACTCGTCAGGTGATACGACAACCGCCGGTCTTATCTTATTTATCTCACTCCCCTTGGTCGGATTAAGGTCTACCCAATAAATTCCATATCTTTCTACCATTCCAGCCCCTCCAGCTTTTCATCCTCCAGGACATCAGGTATAATCAAATTATCATCCCCGGCTGCATGCATCTGTGAAGCTGCTGCTTCCCAATTCCTACGCGGTACAGGCTTAATCACAATACTGTTATTTTTCTGCGAAATGATTACCGGATCTTTAGCCGATAGATTCAACCGCTTCAAAAGACGGGCAGGTAATATAACCCCCATACTATTTCCTATTTGTACTATATTTCTTTCCATACTCACACAATGTTATAACGTTTACACTATACAAATATAGCAAACAAGATATCAAGTTATAACATTCTCATGTTAAAGGTTGTTATATTGATAAAAGAAACCCTCACTACCGAAAACCGGCAATGAGGGTTTCTATGTATAATAGGTAATGTATATTACAACTTATGTATCACTTTCATCAACTGTTCACCCAGACCGATTGTGTATCCCTGGGATACGAATACGATACGGTTGAAGGTATCGGCGATGATGAAGATCGGGAGCTGGCTGGCATTTGCCAGTTTCATGGCTGATGCGATCTCTTTTTGGATATGGTTGTCGGCATCGATACCGTAAGTGATTGTGTTAGGCAGGTCGCCGAACTCTTTCGGATCGAAATTCTGATAACCCTTTTCATCCGGGAACAGAAGCACCATGCTGCGGCCCCATTCTTCCAGGTCCTTCTTCACGGCAGCGATGTCGCGCATAGCATGGTTTGTCGGTTCCTGGCGAGAACCCAGGATAGCTACCACATAATAACCGCGGCCCGTTGTTGCCAGTACGCTGGTTTCTTCGCCGTTGTCGGCACGTTTGAACTTGTTTTCAGAGTTGAAGTTACCAATCACCTGAACTTCGTCCGTGTTTTCACGCATTTCCAGTTTTGTCGGGGTTGTCTTGCCCGGCTCTACATTGAAGAAAGAAACTTCTGCCAATACACTGCCGTTAGCCATACGGGTTCCGGTTACCATCATATAGTTACCTTCGTCCATGCTCAGCGGAGTCTTCAACATACTGCTCCAGGTATCGCCTACGCCCATATCCACATTACCGGTACGTTCAAAGTTCAGTGTCTGCAACTTAGCACTCGGCAATATCTTGGCGATCGTGAAATGACTGTAATATTTCGGGTCCTGCAAAGCCTTGATCGGAGCATAGGAAGCAACGACCTTACCCTGTTTAGCGGTTGTCTGAACAGCAGCTTCAAAGTCCACGTCCATCCAGTTGCCGTCTTTCATATATTGTACCTTGCGGGCTACCGGCTCGATACGTGCCGGGATACCCAGGCTACGGCAGGCAGCCACAAAGAAAATATTACGTGATCCGGTATCGGCTACGCGCGATTTGAATACGCCCATCGGCATAACCGGGATACGCTGTGAGTTGAGTTCATTCTTGATTGTGATATTCTTCTTTACCCAGTCTACCAAAGCCATCGGGTCTTCTTTTGCTTGTTTTGCCAGTTCGGCATCCACGTTCTTTTGGAAATAACTGCGGTACGGAGTGAGGAACTCGTTCGCTACACGCGGATTCAGGACATAATCATTGAAGAAGTCGCCTTTAACCACTTCCGAGTTGTTCAGGTGATCAGCCAACACAGATGCAGGCGTGTCACGAAGGTCTTTAGCAGAGATCACATCCAGTAAAGCCATTGCTACCGGACGTTTGTCAGCCGGAGTCTCACGCAGGAACTTTTCGATCTCCATCCAGTTACCACGGCTGCCGATCAGATAGTCGGATGTTTTCAACGGGTCGATACCCAATTCTTTTGCCAGTGCTTCCACTTTTTCTTCCGTATAGAAAGTAGCGACGTATTTGTTACGGATCGCATCTTCTTCCAACAGGCGGGCTGCGTTTGCTTCCTTCTGTTCGGGAGTTACTTCCACGGCAATAGAACCTTCTACCGGCGGAATAACGTCAAGGGCTACAGCTTCGATGGCATCACCCGGTTTCTTATCCAGCTTGATGGTAGCGTCGCCTTTACCGAAAGAGACCTTATCGAAACCGAACTTGCCGTCTTTGGTTGCCCAAACGAACATGTCGCCTTTACCGGCTGTCAGGAATGTCTTTCCTTCCGCATCCGTTTTCTTGTTGGCTACGGTATAGAACTCGGCATAGTTATAAATCTTAAATTCCACGTCTGCACCGGATACCGGCTTACCGTCCGCATCGACTACAGTGACAACTGCTTTTCCTGTCGGTGCATAGTTGTCGATCACATTGATCTCCGTATAACCGTCTGTTTCGAGCATGACTTCTTCCGGACCGTGATATTTACCGAATACCTTCGTATGCATCAGCATACCACGGTAAGCGGGACCGTTAAACCATCCCAGGTTCAGAACCGGTTCCGGTTCGCAAGCACCCAGGAAGTACCATTTGCCGTTTACCCAGGCTTCTACCCAGGCATGGTTGTCGTCGGTATGTGCCCAACGCGGCGTATATACCTGACGGGCAGGGATACCTACCGAGCGAAGTGCTGCTACCGTAAAGGTAGATTCCTCACCGCAACGTCCGTAAGCAGTCTTTACAGAAGCCAGCGGAGAACTTGTGCGGGCATCGGACGGCGTATAAATTACTTTTTCATGACACCAGTGGTTCACTTCCAGCACGGCATCGTATAATGACAAGCCTTTCACACGATCTTTCAGTTCGTCGAAAAAGACCATACGACTTTCATCCAGGTTCTCGTTGTTCACGCGGATAGGCAGAACGAAATGGCGAAAGATCTCCTCAGGAATACTGTCGCCCCAGGGCATTTCTTCTTTTGCCTTGAAAGAACTACGGATATTATCCAGATAAAGTTTTCCATCATAATCGGTAATGTCGCCGATCGGCATATAGGCATACAGGAATGTAAGTGCCTCTCTTTCTTCCGGCGTCATTTGCTGATTGAAAACTGTGAACAGATCTCCGTCAGGCAAAGCCGCCTGTTTGGCCTGGAAATCTTTCTCTACTTCGGCTCTGAATGCATCGTCAGAGATAAAATGCTGCTGTTTGTTGCATGCTGCCCCTATCAGGAGGATGAACAATAGTGAGAATAAATGTGTTTTATGCATAGTGTTTATTTTATGTCGACAAAGATACGTATTATATTCATTAGTCAGTATATGAGCCATATATTTCGACATTCATTCCATTGTAGTTTCAGCTTTTTTTTGTTATTTTGAAGGATAATTGAGTAAACCGTTTCCGCTTATGTTCCATAATTTAGAACTCTTACACAATGCGGAGGGAATCTTGTTGATTGCTTCCGTCATTCTTTTTTTCAGTATTTTTGCCGGTAAGGCAGGTTATCGTTTCGGACTCCCCGCGCTGTTGCTTTTCCTGGGAGTCGGTATGTTATTCGGTAGTGACGGACTGGGAATCCAGTTCAGTAATCCGAATATTGCGCAGTTCATCGGTATGCTGGCGTTGAGTATCATCCTGTTCTCAGGCGGTATGGACACGAAGATATCCGAGGTAAAACCCATTGCGTCGCAAGGGGTCATTTTGGCGACAGTCGGTGTACTGGCGACTACGTTCATTACGGGTGGATTCATTTATTATCTGTCCAAGCTCGTGACCGGTTATGAAACACTCACGCTCCCCGAATCCCTGCTGATGGCAGCCGTTATGTCGTCAACCGATTCGGCTTCTGTATTTTCCATCCTTCGAAGTAAAGGCGTGTATCTGAAAGAACGGCTCCGACCGACCCTGGAGCTGGAAAGTGGTAGTAACGACCCGATGGCGTATATGCTTACCTTGCTGCTGATCGCTTATATCCAAACTGCCGGGATGAATCTTGGCGATGCAATCTTGTCGCTGGTGATCCAGTTATCGGTAGGTGCCCTGGCCGGTTACCTGTTCGGGAAACTGGCGGTACTCATTATCAATAAGATCGATATCGATAATGAGTCGCTGTATCCGATCTTGCTACTGGCTACTGCATTCTTTACCTTCGCTGCGACCTCGCTCTGCAAAGGGAACGGCTACCTGGCCGTATATATCGCCGGATTGGTAGTCGGGAATGCCAAGATCGTCCACAAGAAGAGTATCGGTACTTTCTTCGACGGTTTTGCCTGGTTGTGGCAGATCGTGATGTTCCTTACGTTGGGACTACTTGTCAATCCGCACGAACTGTTGCCGGTAGCTCCCATCGGTCTGACGGTCGGTATCTTTATGATCATTTTCGCCCGTCCGATCAGTGTTTTTCTCTGCCTGCTCCCCTATAAGAACTTCTCTTTCAAAGGGAAACTGTATATTTCGTGGGTAGGGCTTCGCGGAGCCGTACCAATTATCTTTGCCACTTATCCGCTGATTGCGGGGGTCGAGCATGCCGGACTGATATTCAATGTGGTATTCTTTATCACAATCCTGTCTCTGCTGATACAGGGTACGACGGTGACGCAGGCTGCCAAATGGCTGGATATGATCGATGAACCGGAACGGAAGGATGTATTCGGTATCGAATTGCCGGAAGGTATTAAGAGCGCGATGAGCGAGATCGATGTTACTCCCGAAGTGCTTACACATGGGAACAAGCTGATGGAGCTTACGCTGCCCGACCATACGCTGGCGGTAATGGTCATGCGTGACGGACGTTATTTCATTCCTAAAGGAAATACGGTCCTGATGGAAAATGATAAGTTACTGATGATTTCCGATAATGACGAGGCATTGCTTCAGGCTTATGAAGCGCTGGGGATTACGGATTATACGCTGAAGAAGAATTAAAAAGGAAAAGAGGTGTGTTAAAGACTGCTGTACGGCGAGACTTTAACACACCCCTGTCCCCTCCTCTCCGGAGAGGGAAAATTACTACTGAATTTCGATAGACATATCAGACTTTATATTTTCTGCGGAAGTAGCCAGATACAAGATAAAAGTACCCGGTTCTACAACGAATTGCTTCTGTGCTTCGCTGTAAAAAGCCAAAGAACTTACTGGGATATCTATTTCTACCTGTTTACTTTCACCTGCTTTCAAAAAAACTTTCCTGAAACCTTTCAGTTCTTTTACCGGACGCATGACTGAACATTCCGGATCGCTTACGTAGAGTTGGGCAACTTCGGCACCATCTCTTTTTCCGGTATTCGTCAATGTGAAAGTGGCTTTGATCGTTTCCCCCTGGCCATACGTTTTCTTGTCGGTAGCCAGATTTCCAAAAGAGAAGTCAGTATAAGACAGACCATAGCCGAACGGATAGACCACCGGTAACCGTTTCGTGTCATACCAGCGATAACCTACCAGGATATCTTCTTCATATTTTACTTTCAGATCTCTTCCGGGGAAATTACCTAAAGCCATATCCGGAGATTGTTCCAGTGTAACAGGGGTGGTAAAAGGCATTTTGCCACTGGGATTCACCTTCCCGGTAATGGCATCCACCAAGGCATTTCCACCTTCCATTCCGTTATACCATCCCCAAAGGATTGCCGGGGCACAGATATCCAAAGCAACCATATTCACCGGCGAACCGGCAACGATCACCACGATCGTTCTGGGATTGGCTTTGATCACTTCCTGGATCAATTGCACCTGACCGTAAGGCAATTCCATATATTGACGATCTGCCGATTCCGTATCATAATCATGATTTAACCCTCCGACAACGATCGCCACATCGCTGTTGCGGGCTGCGTCGACTGCTTCCTTCAATAACTTCTCGTTTACCTGATTTCCATCGGTAAAACTGCCAGCATTCTGCCCGTTATTACTTCCTTCGATAAAAGTGGATAGTTTTTCATATCCCTGTGCAAAATTGACTTTCACACGGTCACCCAGTTTCATACGGATTGCTTCCAGCGGAGTGACTTCATACAAAGACTTGATCTCGGAACTCAGTCCACCATCCGAATGCCGGCGGGTGGCATTGTCGCCGATCACTGCAATGCTTTTCACCGACGAGATATCCAACGGCAACAGGTTTTCCTTATTTTTCAATAACACAATCGCTTCGGCTGCTGCCTGATAAGCTGCCTGCTGATGCTCCGGCGTATTGATAGAACTCTGGTTAAAGCGTTTCTTGGGATCTAGTACTTTCGTTTTGATCATGACGCGGAGTACGTTACCCACTTTTTCGTCTACCAGGCTTTCGGGGATTTCACCCTTTTTTACCGCCTCTATCAGAGGGTTGGCAAAATACCAGTCATCATAATTTTCTATATTGGTCCCCATTTCCAGATCCAGACCGGCAATAGCAGATTTTACCGTACTATGGGCTGCCCCCCAGTCGGTCACATATACGCCTTTAAAACCCCATTCGTCACGAAGGATATCGCGTGCCAGGTATTTGTTTTCTGCACACCAATCGCCTTTGTATTTGTTATAGGCAGCCATCACGGTCAGGGCACCGCCTTCCTGTACAGCGGCTTTGAATGCGGGCAGATAGATTTCGCGGAGGGCACGTTCGCTACATTCCACCTCGACGGTGGTACGGTTCGTTTCCTGGTTGTTCAGAGCAAAATGCTTCACGCTGCATGCGACATCACGGCTTTGCAATCCCTGAATATACCGGACGGCCAATACAGAGTTCAGATAAGGGTCCTCACTCATATATTCGAAGTTACGTCCGCACAACGGGCTACGGATAATATTCACACCGGGGCCCAGCAACACGTCTTTTTTACGCCAGCGGGCTTCTTCACCCAGTACTTCCCCACGGTAATAGGCAAGCTCCGGATTCCAGGCTGCAGCGAAAGCCGTACCTGTCGGAAAATAGGTCGATGAATCGGTAGTCCAGTTGGCATATCCCCAGTCATGCCGGTTGATCTCCGCACGAACCCCGTGAGGACCGTCGCTCAAGCTCCATTCCGGAATACCCAAACGTTTGATTTCCGACACATAAAACTTGGAATTTCCATGCAACAAACTTACTTTTTCTTCCAGTGTCATCCGACGGATCAGTGTCTCAATACGTTTTTCCATTTGCTGATCCTCTTTATTTACGGGCTGTGCTACCGATACCGCAACGGTCATACAAAAGGAAAGCACAATCATAGTTATTAATTTCTTCATATTTACTTCTTTATTGAACTTCTATTTCAGTTACAGCATCCGGCAAACCGTCGGCTGTTGCTCTTACACGGATAATCCCTTTCTTGCCGGTATTTTGAACAACGACAAGGGCTTTCCCGTAAAATGCATTTCGTTCCGGTTTCTTCAGACTGTTGGGATCATTCTGATCGCCATTGTCCGTTCCGGCAATAAAGCCGTCTCCTTCCACCGAGAAACGAATCAAGTTATCGGCACGGGGGACCAGGTTACCGGCTTTGTCTTTTACCTCAACGGTTATAAAAGAGAGATCCGTACCATCTGCCTGAATAACCCGACGGTCAGGGAGTAATGCTAGCTCGGCAGCCTCGCCTGCAGTATGGATTTCCTGCGCCAGCACTTCTTTTCCGGCTTTACGGGATACGGCTTTCAACGTACCCGGTGTAAATGGAACACGCCAGGATACATGGTAGGTACTGTCATTCTTACTTTTCGTGCCGAGACTCTTACCATTCAAGAATAGTTCCACCTCATCCGCCTGGTTGTAATAGGCCCAGACATCTACTTCTTCACCCTCTTTCCAGTTCCAATGCGGGAATAGATGCAGGGTCGGCTGGTCGGTCCATTCACTCAGGTACATATAATACACGTCTTTCGGGAATCCTGCCAGGTCGACGACACCAAAGAAACTGCTGCGACTCGGCCACCAGTAAGGTGTCGGCTCACCCAGATAATCAAAACCGGTCCAGATAAACATTCCGGAAGCATACGGCAAACGTTTTACCTCGTGCCAGGTTACTTCATGGGTCGATCCCCAGGGAACATGGCAGTTGTCGTAAGAAGAACAAAGGTGTTCAGGACGATCGAAAGGCTTGTCCCATGATTCGGGCCAGATATACATTTCGTCGGATGGCATCTGGTAATAACCGCGTGTCATCAAAGCCGATGTAGATTCACTGACGATCAGCTTCTTGCCCGGATAGACCTGTGGGAAAGGGGCATAGTCTTTCTCATGGTAGTTGAAACCATACACATCGAGTGCACCGGAACGGAACAGATGGTTGGCCGGATCTACACCGTTATTTCCGGCAGTTACCGGACGGGTAGTATCCAACTTTCTGACAATATCAGCCAAAGCGATCGTGATCAACGACTGGACACTCATTGTGCTATCCTCCAGCAAAGCCGGATCTATCTTATGACCGGCATTCAGGATCAGGTTCGCTTCCTGCAGGCTCAGTGTATCGGCATCCGCATGCGACCATTGTTCAAGTACCTCATTTCCGATACTCCACATGAAAACGGAGGCATGGTTACGGTCACGCTTGATCTGGTCGGTCAGGTCCCGTTCATGCCATTCGTCAAAGTATTGTGCATAATCGTAAGGCGATTTTCGTTTTCTCCACATATCGAACGATTCATCCTGTACCAGCAGTCCCATCCGGTCGCATAGTTCCAGTAATTCGGGAGCCGGTGGATTATGGCTGGTACGGATCGCATTGACACCCATATCTTTCATTATCTGCAACTGACGCTCGATCGCACGTTTATTAACGGCCGTACCCAGGCATCCCAGGTCATGATGCAGACAAACACCCAACACCTTTGTCGGTTCTCCGTTCAGATAAAAACCGGTTGCCTCATCCCACCGGAAAGTACGGATACCGAAGGTTGTTTCATATCGGTCGGTCAGTTGATTTCCGGATCTTACTTCAGTTACAGCAGTATATAATGCGGGATTTTTTATTCCCCACAATTCAGGGGCTTTTACCTCAAGAGTCTGTTTAATAATATCACTACCGTTCTCCGGTAGTTCGACCGGAAGAGAGGTATGTGCAATAACTTTTCCGGAAGGGGCTTTAATGATTGTCGTCAACTCGGCAGTAACTGCAGCTGCATAAGTATTCTTCAGTGTCGTTTCAATCACTACCATCGCCCTCTCCTGTGCGACATCCGGAGTTGTAATATTCGTTCCGTACTGATCCACATGAACCTGACCGGTTTTAACCAACCAGACATTCCGGTAGATACCTGATCCCGAATACCAGCGTGAGTTAGGTTGCTGCGAGTTGTCAGCCTGTACAACCAGTACATTCTCTTCCTGACCGTATTTCAGATAAGGAGTCATATCATAACGGAACGAGATATATCCGTTCGGACGGAATCCCAGCAGATGACCGTTCAGCCATACCTTACTGCAACGGTAAACACCGTCGAAGTCGATATAGACCAGCTTTCCCCGGTCACTTTCCGGTATCTTGAAATGCTTCCTGTACCAGCCCATACCACCGGGCAAGGCTCCACCCCCGGGTGTCGCCGGATTCTCTTTGGAGAAATCTGCTTCGATGCTCCAGTCATGCGGAAGGTTCAGTTGCCTCCAGCCGGTATCGTCGGCATCCGGAGCGGAAAGATCCGCCTGGTTGTCTGTCAGCGAGAATAGCCAGTCGTTGTTAAAGGAGGTTCTCTCACGTCCCTGCCGGTCGGCCGAACAGGCCGCCAACAAGAGACTAAAGAATACAATTGCTAATTGTTTCATACATGTTAGTTTATCAGGATAACGAAATGGTTAACTGTTCGCCTTTATATACAGCAGAGACTTCCTTTCCCGCCGGATATTCAGGTGTAACAAAGATAACTTTTATATTCCGTTCCATAGCCATTTCAGGGAAAGAACCGGAACGGGTTCCGATAGTCAGTTCCTTTCCTGATTCTTCATAAGAAAACGGAATCGTACTGTACTCACCTTTTTCATAGGCATAAGTCACCCCATTATCCTCATACAAAGAGAAAGAGGCATCGGCACCGGCATACACGTAGACCGTCAGGTCCTTTTGTTCTTCGGCAGTCGACTGGATCAGTTTACCTGCAGGGATAATAGAGCCGCCGCGTACAAATAACGGCATTTGTTCATACGGAGCAGCAACAGTGCGGGAAGTTCCTCCAGTCATACTTTTACCGGTATAGTAATCGTACCAGACTCCGGCAGGGAAATAGACCTCCCGGTCCCGTTTCTTGTACTGATGAACCGGACAAGCCATAAAGGCCGGACCGAACATAAACTGGTCATCAATAGTATAGGTCTTCTTATCTTCCGCATAATCCATCACCAGGGCACGCATGATCGTATAGTCATTGAAATAGGTCATACCTGCCAAGCTATAGATATAAGGCATCAGGCGATATCGCAATTCGGTATAATATTTCATTGACTTGTAGGTAGGCGTTCCTTCCGGTGCGATATTATAGATTTCCCGGCACGGATACTGACCATGGCTACGGAACAACGGACAGAATGCACCGAACTGATACCAACGGGTATTCAATTCGCGCCATTCGTTCAGGTCTTCGCTTCCTTCTTCCGCCTGCTCATAACGTTTCTCCACACAGAATCCGCCGATATCCATCGTCCAGTAAGGGACACCCGACATCGCAAAGTTCAAACCGGCACTTATCTGAGCTTTCATATCTTCCCAACGGGTACCAATATCACCGCTCCAGGTAGCTGTCGAATACCGCTGTTGTCCGGCAAAACCGGAACGGGTTAACAGGAAAACACGGTTATCCGGGTTTACGCCACGCTGTCCGTCATAGATTGCCTCCGCATTCATCAGGGCATAGGCATTGAAATATTTGGTAGAAGGACCCAGATAAGTCGGTCCGCACAACTTCTTCCGGTAATTCATATCCGTATTGTCCTGTACGTTCGGTTCGGAGGCATCCATCCACCAGGCATCGACACCCAGGCTGTAGAGATGTTCATTCATCTGATTCCAGAACAATTTACGTGCTTCCGGATTGTAGGCGTCATAGAATGAGCCGATATATCCCGGATAGATCCAGTCGCGGATGCTGTCTTTAATCGCTTGCTGATACATAGCTCCCAGTTGGTCCAGTTCCTTGTAATGCTCTGTCGTCATATAAAATTTAGGCCATACGGAGATCATGAAACGGGCATCCTTCTCGTGTATCTCCCTGATCATTCCGGCAGGGTCCGGGAAACGTTCCTTGTCGAATTCATGGCTTCCCCAGGCATCTACCGGCCAATAACTCCAGTCCTGAACGATCACATCCAATGGGACCTGGCGTTTCCGGTATTCATTCAATGCTGTCAGCAATTCATCCTGTGTTTTATAACGCTCACGACTTAACCAATACCCCATGGCCCATTTAGGCATCACCTGGCTTTTACCGGTTACGGAACGATATCCACTGATCACCTCATCCATATTTTTGCCGTTGATAAAGTAATAGTCGATCTGATCACCCATCTCGCTCCAGAATGCCAAACGGTTCTGTTCGGCTTCGGGTAACGGACTCAGCACCTTCAATCCCAAATAAGAGACACCACCATCCGGAAGCCATTCGACCCGGATCGGATAACGCTTTCCTTTTTCCAGACGAACTTTGGTTTTATAATCGTTCGGGTTCCAGGCAGTACGCCAGCGTTCGGCGACCACTTCTTTCCCATCGATAAAGACTTTCGTATATCCGGCATAATGTAGTTTGAAATGATGTACACCGCTTTCTGTTGGTTCTATCTCTCCTTCCCAGGTGGCATAAGCCTCATTGGAAGGAAATTTCTCCGGGAAATTCTTGATCGTTACCAGATCTTCATAATTGATTTTGTCCTCTTTTCGGATCAAAGGTTGTACCGAAGAGGTCCGATCCTTATAATAAGTAGCGGTCAATGCACCGGCCTGCCCTTCCTTATCATACAGTTTAAAGACATCGCCCAGTTCAGCATAGGGGCGTTTATCCCCGAAACGGCTCAGGGAATAGTTATGCCAGAGTATTCCATACCCTTTGGTGGAAACGATAAAAGGAACGCTTACTTTCGTATTGTACTGGAACAGTTCTTCGTTTTTTCCTTTATAATTGAACTCGTCGCTCTGATGTTGTCCCAGACCATACAATCCTTCCTCTTCGTCATTTTCAAAAACCTGACGAAACGAATAACCATTGGTTCCTTCCACCCGCACCGGGGTGAATTCTTTCCCACCTCCATTCTGTTCACGGAGGATCAGGTTCCCTACCTTATCCGTGAACCAAACTTCGCCTGTTCTCTGTAATAGACGGGCCTGTAAAGTAGCTGTTCCAAGCGTGATGGTATCCCCGTTCCGGGTGATCTCAAAAGCCGGGACAGGTAATTGGTGCGTGTCTTTGATCAGATTTACACTTTCTTCAAATATGCCTGTTGGCGATGCCATCACCCGGATTACATCATCAGTAATCACTTCCAGTTTAACGGCTTTTGTCTCGTCGGAAGTAATAGGGACGATTATTCCATTCTCTGTCTGCCGGACAGCATCCGAATGGCAGGCAGAGAACAACAGCGTTCCGAAAGTAAGACATACAATCGCTTGTTTCATATTCTATCTTATTAGTCTGTCACTTTAAATTTCACTTTTCCTTCCAGGCCGTCGGCTTTCACCTGATGCCCTTTTACAGAGACTGTCAACGGATGAAGCTGATTGTCTAACGGCAGGCAAACCAGTCCGGTTGCTTCGATTGCATCGGAAGCATAGACTTTCAGTTCGAGCTGGCTCCAATCCATCTCACCTGTATTCTGTGCCAGTTTGATATGTGGCAATACGGAACCGTCACGAACCAGGATTACAGCAGGTATTGTTCCTGTCTGAATAGTATGCCAACCTCCGGCATACGTTTTTCCGGTCTGGTAATCGATCCATTTACCTTCCGGCAGATAGACATCGCGTTCGGAACCGCTTTCCATCATCGGGGCGACCAACATCTGGCTACCGAACAAGTATTCATCTTCAACCAGCCATGCACCGGCATCATGCGGGTATTCCACAAAGAGAGCACGCATCATCGGAAGACCTTTCTCCGTACATTCCTTTGCCTGTGCATAGACATACGGCATCAGTTTATATTTCAATTCCGCATTCTGACGGAAAGCTTTCAGGAATCCTTCATTATACAACCAGGGTTCTGTAGGAGGTGCACCGTGTGCACGGGTGTGAGAGCATAGGAATCCCATCGGCAACCAGCGGCGATAGAGTTCCTCCGGAGTAGATGTTACAAAGCCTCCGATATCATGGCTCCAGAAAGAGAATCCGCTCAAACCGAAGGACAGACCGCCACGCAATGTTCCCAACATACCCATATCTGTATTCTCGGCATCACCACCCCAATGTAACGGGTAACGCTGTGAGCCTGCCCAGGCACTACGCGCCCAGATAATATTTTCGCCATGTACTTCCTTGATAATATCGGCAACAGCCTTATTATATCTCAACGGATAAAGATTATGCTCATAAAACCCGCTTTTACCGGAAGCATAGATGCCATTGAACGGAGCGGCTTCACCGAAATCGACCTTGATAGCGCCTACCCCCATCTTGATCAGGTTGGCCAATTTGTCCTGGTACCACTTAACCGTATTCGGATTGGAGAAATCCAATACAACATCTTCATAAGGAAGTTCTCCTTTACCATTCTTCACATACAGGTCCTTTTCAATCAGCTCGCTAAAGAAACGGTTCTTCGGCGTGAAATAAGGCAACTGCCACAAACAAGTATGGAAGCCTTTCTTTTTCAGATCATCCAACATCAGTTGCGGATCGGAGAAGCGGTTCGGAGCAAACTGGTAATCGCACTGCCAGTCGGTTTCAAACCAGCCGGTATCAAAGTGAATCACATCAGAGGGGATCTTATGTTTACGCAGGTTTTCTGCTACGTCGTATCCGTCTTTTTGTGAGAAATAAGTGATGCGGCTCATCCAGGTTCCGAACGACCACAGAGGCGGCATTCCCGGCTTACCCACAATCTCCGTATATTCATTCAGAATATCTTTCGGTTCTCCGAAGAAAACGAAAAAGTCCATTGTCTCATCACCCATGAATAGCTTATTGACATTGATATTGGTCGCACCAAAGTCGCAAGTCACCGGGGCGGAGGTATGCATGAACATACCATAGCCGCGGTTACTCATAAAGAAGGGAATAGGTTTATATTGCTGGTCGGTTTCAGGTCCTTGGGGGTCGGTTACAAACAGGTGTACTCTCTGTCCCACTTTATTCAGAGGACCGAAAGACTCACCGCAACCGAAAATCTTTTCGTTCGGAGCCAGAGAGAATACCGGATTAATGCTCCGGCTGTTATCCGATCCGCGTTTGATAAAATTGAACGGGACAATCTTAGCCTGGGTCGAGTCGTTATCATGCAATGTACGGGTCTGCGTCATGATCTTGCCATTCGCATCACGCAAAACGATACGCCAGGGGTTCTTTTCAATGGTTATACTGCCGTTGGCATTTGCATATGTCACGGCATTCCCCGTTTCTGTTCCCTTCCAGGAGCTGTCTTTGCCTGGTTCTTTGGCAAGCATCAGGGAGGTTTCATCCTTCGGTTCCACCGGTGTCGTTAACATCCGAACACGGACCGTACGGGGAGAGACAAAGTCGATAGAGAATCTTAATTCGGGATCATTTACATAAGCTGTAAAGGGGAAATCCTGCATTTTCAGGGGTACAGGCAATACTGTATTTGTATTGAACGCCTGGCGGCTTTCCAGCGTGTACCGTTTCCATCGAACGGTACCGCTGGCTTTTGCTACATCAAATGATGACAATTCATCTGCAAAGAAAAAGATGTTGGTGAAATCACCGAAATCGGTGCTCATATCTTTCGCCTGGTTCATCAGATACTGTGAACCCGAATTAATCTGAAGCTGTGCCTGTGACTGCAAAGGTAATCCACCCAAAGCAGCCAAAGTTAATGACAGAAATAATTTCTTATTTTTCATGATCTATCTGTTTTAATATTTGAATACACGGTACGAATGAGGCATAAGTGTCAAGCGGAATCCTTTGAACGAAGTTTCTTCACTCACCGGAACCACAACGGAATCGTCGACAATATCAGTCAGTTGCTTTACTCCCTCATCTGTGATCACCCGGATCGTGACAGGCTCATCATTGAATGATTCCACAATGAATGTCCCGTTATCATAAAGAAACAGGCTCACTTTGGACGGAGCCTCGATACACACAGGCAAATCCTGGCTCATCACCCGGCGGAATATATTCAGTACGCCTTCGGGAAGATCGTATAGATTTCCCATATCGTCCGGAATAGTGATCACGTACAAACTACCTTTCGAATAAAGAGCCCGAAGCAACATCGGATATCCACTGACACCACCTTTGAGAGGACGCCCGGCACTTGCCAGCTCCCAGGCGTCGTTTGTCTGGTAGCAAACCTGAGGAATCAACAGGTCACGACCGGATTTACCTAAAGGCCCGAAATCATTCACCAACGCTTTCAGATCCGAACAACGCAATTCGGCAATCTCAGCGATCTGTTCCGGTATAGCTTTCAACAGGTTACTGGTAATCACTATATCTCCACCTTTCTGTAATTGGGCCTTCATCATTGGAAGCAGCACCGGATCATATTTAGCCTGTTCAGTCAACAAAACGACTTGCTGATCTGTCGGAAATTCGGGATACATATCCATCGGCAGGCCGATCATTCCCAGATAATTCGGAAGAAAGTCATCCCCCAGCGAATGATAAGGTTTGTAAGACTTGATCCCGACCGGCTTCCCGAGCTTATGGACAAACTTATCTATTTGTTCGAAAGTCACACCGGCTGCACGGGCAATCGTAGTTGGCTGCACCTGTTGTCCGTCGGCTGATCTGACCGGCTTCATCATGTCATCGTAACTGAAACTGGTTCCTTGTCCCTGCCAGGGAGTACGGTGCTCCGGTTTAATCTTTACATCCAGCAGTTGGTTATAGGCAAAAAGGATCATTTCAGGGGCTTTGGCGAACATGGTTAGCCAAAGTTGTTCAGCATACCGGTCCATTCCCAGCTCGGAACCACCGGCATCCACCCAACCACCTCCGTTATGACCGGGGCGCAGATTCTCATAATACCGAACCACGTTATAGCTCAGGTAATTTTGCAAATGCTGTGCATTACCCGGATCACGGGTTTCCGTTCCGGTCCATACACCGTCAAACAACCGGGGACCGTTCTTCAGATCGAATCCCAATCCCTGGAAATGATCGTACCAGTTCGGATATTTGATAATCACCTTTACATTCGGATTGACTTTCTTTGCCGGTTTCAGAACCAACGTCTGACCGGCTTCAGTCATCAATTTAGTGCGGTAATCACTCCAGCTCTGACTGCCTTTGGCCTTGATTTCTATATCCGATTTACAGCTGGTAAAGAAAAAATCATCCAGGATAAAGTCATCGAAATGCCTGGCTGTATGTTCAGCTATCTCCTGTACCATCTTCCGATGTTCGGGATCGGAATAACAGAAAGTTTCAAAGTTATTCGCTTCATTGATCGTATAGGTGATGCCGCCACCCACTTCGATTCCCCGATCGAGGAAGTACTTCTTTGCCTGTTCCAGGGTTTCATCGGGAACGATCAACAGGTCACGGTGCGTCTCCAAATAGATTTTATCGACCTTTACCTGTTGAGAGATTATATTCCAGGTGGAATCCAGCCACGCAAGATCTTTCATCTTCTCTACCTCATATGCGCGGGTATAAACCGAGACTTTGAAGCTCCGGTAATTACCGGCAAAAATGGAAGAAGAGATCAGCAATGCTGACAGAAGATAATATATTCGTTTCATATTCATTGAAATAAATGCGTTTTACAATCCTATTTTTCATTTAGTATCTTCCGGGCAGCTAACACCATATACATAAAGTAAGAAGCCTCGCCCCCCATACAATACTCACCTTCCTGCCAGATGAACGGATACGGCACCAGTTCCGGCAGGTCGGGACGGATCAGGACTGTTCCCGGAGTAACTCCACCCGGTATATAAGAACCATCGGCGCGATTCACCCCATAAGCCACTGTTGCCGAATTTGCTCCGATACCGGAAGCAAAAGAGACCGTGTTACTTCCCGGATGGCAGCCCAGGATAAAGTTGATTGCATTGAAAATATAGTCTGGTGTGAACAGATCAGGATAAGCATCCTGCAGAAAGCAGTAATAATAGCCTAGCGTCTGCACATCCCAGGAACCAGAACTCAGGTTTCCACGATCTTCAGGTACGCCGTATGGAGTCTGCAACTTCATTTTCTCATACTGGTCACGAACGGTAACCAATGCTTTACGCATAGACTGGGAGAATTTCTTATCATTCACCGCTTTATCGAAACGACCGATAAACCAGCCGAGACGATCGATGTGCTGAACGATATAATCCTGTTCGGCCAGCACATATTCCTTATAGGAATTATCGTCGGTTGTCAGATACAGTTCGACTGCCGCATGTATTTTAGCTCCTTTGGTCCGCTCATCAGTCCGGGTGATTCGGTACAGTTCTTTCGCAGCATCCAATGCCTGTGTACTCAATGTATCGTTAAAGTTTTTCAAAACCCGGGAGATTGCTGACAACTGGGCAGCAGTCGTCAGTTCGCGATACGGGTTATCCTCTGTGAATACCCAACGATCGTCTTCATTTCCAGTCACATTGTCGGTGTGGGCACTGGCATCTCCCAGATGGACGTACTGGCGGACACTGTTACAGATAATCCCGCGGTAAAGACGTCCGAGAGCACGATAACCTGCCACAACGGTCAATGCACCGTTCTCCACCTGCTGCAACAAGTCCGGTTTGCCGTCCGGCTGATGAATCTCGGTAACCCTTTTATGATGATCGATCGTTGTCGCGTCGTAATCGATACCGAAATGTTCATACGCCAATGCCAGGATATAAGCCTCTCCTGCCTGCGATTCCACGCGGAGGTCATAGTCACCGGCATCATGCCAGCCACCGATGGTCAGACCGGGTACGATATCACCCGGCTGGTATTTAGTAAGTGTAGACGCACCTGAAGAATATCCGTCGATATGGCTCAGGTTCACAGGAGCCATACGGGCATCATCCATATGACAAAGGTCATGCCAGACACGGTATTTTTCGTTCACCCGCATATGACACATCTGGATCGGCAGGAAGTACTCCAGTTCCGGCTGCCAGACGCCACGTTCATAAATGTCTTCGGCAATACGGAATACAGGAGAAACGGATTCACCATAACGAACCTGATACAACCCTTCTTCCCGGATAGACGAAAAGTCGAAACGGAGATAGTTGTACCGCAAGAATTTACCCCATTCCTGTGCCGGTCCGTCCAGGACAAGTTCTTCACCTGCATCCGTAATTTTATAAAGAGCCGGTTCACCGATCTGCTTATCACGGCTATCCAGTTCGATCACAGCCATCTTCGGCTGATCCGGATGGTAACCGACCTGCGAAGTCTGTACTACCGGCGTATACATCCAGTCTTTTACTACATTCGGAGTGATCACCCACTTGATCGCGTTCCTGGAAACACCCGCCGGTATCTCTGTCCGCAGAACGAACCAGCCGTTGTTATGATTCATACGTCCGTCATAGAGGATCAGGTCTCCGATTTCTGAACGGACCGTCACTTTGTTGTAAGGATCAGCCGGATTCATGGTGAATTTCTTACCGTGGGCATAAGGGGCGGCTATGATATCGTCGGCAATCATCGGGTTGTAGGTGCCGTCACCCAAAAGATGTTTCAGGTCGACCTTTCCTTCCGGATTAAAGTTACCGAGCCATTGGGTATTCGATTCGCAGGAGATTGTCGGACCATTCGCCTGTGCAGGAAAAATACCGGCCTTGTGATCCATGATCCAGGGTTTTCCCAGAAGGGAACCCGGGTAAAGCTCGAGGTTAAAACCTATTTTTCCTTCATATTTCTGAGGGACGGGGGTATCCAAATCGACTGTTACGATGACATTGTCACCCTCTCCTGCTACACGGATCGTGTACCGGAATACAAAATCCGGATAAAGGGTCGGGTTAAAACCTGTCATGTGCCTGGACGAATCGGGATAACTTAACGTAACAGTTATACTGTTATCCGCCTCATTCACCTGGCGGCTCCGCAGAACGGGAAGCGGTTGCCATTGCCCCTGAGAGGTCTCCAGACGAATATCGCCACTGGCAGCCACACGGTTGTTGTTCATAATAATAGTTACGCCGGTTTGTTTGCCCTCCGGATAGACATCGCTAAAAGCCATTACATCTACACCTTCATTACGAAGATAACCGGCAGGATCGAGTTTGAATTCCTGCGCCTGAAGAGGGTGGAATTGTATCAATGCTAATAAGCCGATGCTTGTCAATATGTTCTTCATGATATGTATTCTTTTATATGTTGGTATCTGTTTGTTAGCCTTTATTTATTTCCCAATAACTGACGCGCGGCGAGCACCAGGAACATATAGTGCGAGGAACCTCCTCCCATCACATATTCTGTCTGTTGCCAGAGGAAAGGGAAAGTCAACAGTTCGGGGAAGTCGGGACGGATCATGGCAGTCCCGGAGATCACACCACCGGGGATATAAGACCAATCTGCACGGTTCAATCCATAGGCTACCGTTGCCGAATTGGCTCCCACACCCGAAGCGAAGGAGGCGGTATTGCTGCCCGGATGACAACCCAGCACGAAGTTGAGCGCGCTGTAAAGCAACTCCGGCCCGAACAGGTCAGGGTAAGCCTGCACAAGAAAATACTGTTGATAGCCGAACGACTGGATATCCCAGCCTGCTCCCCAAATGCTCGGCTTATAAGGGACGCCATACGGGGTTTCCTTTTTCTGTTCTTCCAGTTCACGGCGGAAAGCGGCGAGTGCCTTGCGTATGTTCTCTGTAAATTTTTTATCCTTGATGGCCTGATCGGCGCGTCCGATAAACCAGCCTGTACGGGCGATGTTATCAACGATCAGTTTCTGTTGGCCAAGGATATATTTTTTGTATCCATCCTCGTGAGTTGCCAGATAAAGTTCTACGGCAGCCTGTAACTTATTTATTTCCGAACGATCGGTCACACGAGTCCGATCAAACAATTCGCGGGCGGCCTGCAAAGATTGTACGCTCAGGGTGTCGTTGAAGCCTTTCAACACACGGGAGACGGTAGCCAGGGCGGCGGCAGTGCTTAATTCGCGGGAAGGGTTATCTTCGGTGAATACCCAGCGGTCGTCGGCATTACCGATCACATTGTCGGTCATGGCACCGGCATCGCCCAGCATGACATACTGGCGCAGGTCGTTGCAAATAATTCCACGATACAGGCGGCCCAGGGCACGATAGCCTCCCACTACGGTTAAGGCACCATTCTCGACCTGTTGTAACAGGTCCGGTTTACCATCCGGCTGATGGATCTCGGTGATCCGGTTATGATGATCGATGGAGGTGACATCATAATCCTCGCGAAAAGCCTCATAAGCCAATGCCAGGATATAAGATTCACCGGCTTGCGATTCTACGCGCAGGTCGAAATCACCCGCGTCATGCCATCCGCCGATATTTAATCCCGGAACGATATCCCCCGGGGCATACTTTGTCAAAGTAGAAGCATTCTGCGTATATCCGTCGATATGATTCAGGGCGGGAGCCATACGGGCATCGTCCAAATGACAATAGTCGTGCCATATCCGATATTTTTCGTTCACCCGCATGTGGCACATTTGTACCGGAAGAAAATATTCCAGGACCGGCTGCCATACGCCCCGTTCATAGATATTCCGGGCGATGCGGAAAACAGAAGAGACCGAGTTTCCGTAACGAATCCGGTAAAGCCCTTCCTCCTTCACGTCCGTGAAATCAAATTTAAGATAGTTGTAACGCAGGAAGTTTCCCCACGGCTGTGGGGCTACGGCATGGATTTTCTCCTCTCCTTTTGCCGTAAGACGGTATAATATAGCTTCAGGACGTGCGCTATCGCGGCTATCCAACTCGATTATCGCCTCTTTCGGCTGCGCCGGGTGGTAACCGACCTGTGAAGTCTGGATAACAGGCGTATACAGCCAATCTTTTACTACATTCGGAGTGATAGTCCAGCAAACAGCGCCTTTCGTCACTCCGGCAGGAATTTCGCTGCGGACGACAAACCAACCGTTATTATGGTTCATACGTCCGTCGTATAGTTTTAATTCTGTGTTTTCCGATAAGATGGTAAATTTGTTGTAAGCATCGTCAGGGCGGACGGTGAAACAATGTCCAACCGCATAAGGTTCGGCTATCAGATCGTCGGCGACGATGGGATTATAAGACGAACCGTCTCCCGCCAGCTGTTTCCGGTCAGCCAAGAGGCCGCTTTCTTTCGTAAAAGAACAGTAATCACCTGTATGCTGATGATTGGAACGTACATTTAAAGTAGGTCCGTTAGGCTGTTGTGGAAAAATACCGTCCTGTTCATCCATGATCCAGGGTTTGCCGAAAAGATCGCCCGGAAAAAGTTCGAGGTTAAAGCCGACCTTACCAGCGAAGTCTGCCGGGATAGGTCGGTCGAGGTCGACCGTCACTACGATATTCCCGCCTTTCCCTTCTACACGGACCGTATAATTGAATTGGAGATCAGGGTAGATCATCGGATTAAAACCTGTCATATGACGGGAAGAATCGGGATAGGAAAGTCGCGTGATGATCGTGTTGGAAGTATTATCTACAATGCGATCCAGTTGTTTTGGCACCGGCTGCCATTGTCCCGGTGTTGCTTCGAGACGGATATCACCGTTGGTAGCGATCCGGTTACCATGCATGATAAGGCTGACGCCCCCCTGATGGCCTTCGGGATAGAAATCGTTGAACGACATTACATCTACTCCCCCGTTGTTGAAGTATCCGGATGAATTGAGCTTGAACTCCTGAGCCGTCAAGGAGAAGACAGAAGCCAGTAAATATATGCCGATAAGTGTTCGTTTCATGTGAATAAGATTTAATAAAGACCTATCAATCCCAAATAGCATAATGAAATGCAACAAGTTATTTTACCGTCTTTTTGATACGTTAAAAAATATTACCCGGTGAGGTAATCTGAAATACATGGTATAGTAATCTGATTTACCCGATAGGGCTATGTCATTTTGATAGTAACGGTTTTCCTCCGCAAAAGGAAATAAAGGGGGTGTTATAGGTCTTTCCTACAACAGACTTTAACACCCCTGCCTCCTCTCCAAAGGGAAGAGTTACTACCAAACTACAATAAACACTTACAATCAATAACCTGGATTCTGATCTTCCGGTCCGATCTCCGCATTCGTTAAGATTTCCTGATAAGGAATCGGATAAAGCATCTTATCCTTGTTATAATCGAATGTACGATAAGTGCGCCAGTCCTGATAAGCAGCATCCGATCCCGGAGCAGTACCTACTCCCTTCGGATATTCCAGGTTGATAAACTCCTCGATCATTCCGGTACGCTTCAAATCATAAAACAGGCTAAATTCCGCATTGAACTCATGGCGACGTTCCATATTGACGGCAACCATCCAGGTATCGGAAGAGTAACCTTTTTCCGCTTTGTATTTCGTGTAATAGGTTTTAGCGTCAGGCACTGCCACTGTTTCAGTCTGCATCGGAATCGGATATTCAGCATCGCTCAGACTGACCTCATGGTTACCCCAGGCACGTTCGCGTATCTGGCGGATCGCATCCCAACCACTTATTTCGTCGCCGGTCTGGAAGCTACATTCTGCATAATTCAGCAAGATGGCGGCATAACGCAGCAGGTGCATGGTAAACGGTTGGTTGATCGTCGTCCAATAGTCGCAGTTGGCGCGCCAGTATTTCAAACTGGAGATATTCGGCATATATTCGGAACCAGTCTTCACATTCGGGGCACCGTTTGCACCGATCGTTTGCCCTGTCCAGGGGTTTGTTTCTCCCAAAGCCACCATAGAGGCAGCACGGCGGCGGTCGCCATCCTCAAACGAGTTGTAACATTCCCAGGAAACAAATAAGGAACCCCAACCGTTATACTCCATCGAAGCGGCACAATAGCATGCTGTCATATAATGATCTTCCGTTGGCGACCACCCTTGCACACCCGACATGTTATTACCATTGTCTGTCCACATCACTGTGGCAAAGACGTCTTCTGTTTGCCATGCTTTTTCAGGATCATACAAATAACTGAAGCATGGAACCAGTGAATAGGTGTTGCTGTCGATTATTTCCTTCAGTAAAGTCTTAGCTTCCGCATATTTTTCCTGATACATCAGTGCCTCGGCCTGATAACCCAGACAGAAACCCTTTGTTATGCGTCCGTATTCGCCATTAATAGGTGTCCAGTCGAGAACGGAAGCACCAAATGCAAGGTCGTCGATGATTACCTGCCATGTTTCATCTTCCGTATCCGGGCGCGGCTTGGAAGGAGTATTTACATACGTCTCGCCAGCCATCAGCATGGGCACACGTCCGAAGTTTTTCGCCAGAGCCAGGTAGTTGTAAGCACGGATAGCACGTGCCTGCGCCTCGATCTTCTTCTTGCCGGTCTCTCCTTCGCTGAAAAGATCGGTGTCCATACTTTCCAGGCCGTCGAGCAAGGTGTTGCAACGGGAAATCGCCTTATAACAGCCTACCCATAAAGAGAGGAATTCGGAACTGGAAGAGGTCCAGTCTTCCGTACAATAGGCTTTATCCCAACCGCTTGCCTGTGTGTCGAGGGTCGGATGGTTCGACAGCATGTATTGTGGCTTAAAGCCCCACATGGAACCGTCGGCACCGGCCTCGTTGTCTTCTTTGGAGGGATAGAAAGTGTCGTAACAACCGATCAGGCCGCCTTCCACGTTGTCTTCACTTTGAAACATGAAGTCGCCCGGCAAAATATCGTAATGGTCTACTTCCAGATAATCCTTACAGCTGTTTGTCGTAAGCAAAAGGAGTAACGATAAGGCAGATATAACTATTTTTTTCATAAGACTCGAATTATAAGATTAAATAATTAGAATTGTACGCTCAAACCAAATGTGAATGTACGCGGATAGGGGTAACGGCCGCCGTCGAAACCGGTTTGCAAGACTGCTGCATTTCCGACTTCCGGATCGCCGAATTTATTATAGCCGGAGAAGCATGCGAGGTTCTCGACGGAGGCGAAGATGCGTGCATTATCCATGCGGAGCGGCTGCAACCAACGTTTCGGGAAGGTATAACCGATCTGGATGTTCGCTATTTTCAGGAAATCGCCTTTCTTCACGTAAGCATCGGAGGCTTTCATGTTTGTATTGTTATCATTCATGGTCATGCGCGGATACATCGTATTCGTGTTCGATTCGCTCCAGGCATTGTTGATGTATTCTTTCAATGTGTTCTGTACACCACCGCCCGTCTTATACAATTGCGTCATTTTCATGGCGGCATACGAGTTGATCTTCATACCGGCAACACCGTACATGTAGATCATGGCGTCCCAGTTCTTCCAGCTGGCATTCAGGGTGAGGCCATAGTTCAGCTTCGGGAAACCGTTCCCCAATACTTTCTGGTCGTCACCGTCGATATGGCCATCGCCGTTCAGGTCTTTGTATTTAAAATCGCCCACAGTGGTAGCATTTACCTGGTAAGCGTCGTATCCGTTCTCCTTTGCCAGGGCATTCGCAGCATCTACTTCGGCCTGGTTCTGGAAGATACCTTCCACTACATAACCGTAATAGGAACCTACTGCGTGACCTTCCATCGTTACGGAGTGGTTGGTCCAGTTATCGCCGTCGTCGGTGATCAAATCGCCGTTCGCATCGAGGTTGTTGTAGATAGGGTCGCCCACTTCGATTACTTTGTTCTTCAACGTAGAGCCGGTCAGTGTAGCACCGAGGTTCCAGTCGCCGAAACGTTTGTTATAGGACACACTGAACTCGAATCCTTTGTTCTGGATATGTCCGGCGTTGGTATAAACCTGTCCGTGTCCGGTAGACGGGCGCATGTTGCGATAAAGTAGAAGGTCTTTGGAGTCACGGATGAAATAATCCATCGTAATGTTCAGGTCGTTGTTAAGCAAGCCCAGGTCGAGACCGATATTTGTCTGTGTATTCGTTTCCCATTTCAGGTTGGTGTCGATTTCTTTCAGTTGGGCGAAGCCGACTACCTTGTTATAGTTGGAAGATGAACCTCCTAATTGTCCCCAGTCGTAAGCAATGCGGTTGGAAGAGAGTTGGGCAACGGAAAGGCTGGTCGCACTGCCTGCATTACCGGTTTGTCCCCAACCGAAACGTAGCTTCATGTTGCTGAATATATCCAGATTCTTGATAAAGTCTTCTTCAGACAGACGCCATGCCAAAGCGGCAGAAGGGAAAGTACCCCAACGGTTACCCGATCCGAAGTTGGATGAACCGTCACGACGTACGGTAGCGGTAACGATATAACGGTCCATCAGGGTGTACATGGCACGGCCGTACCAGGAGATGTAACGCGTCTTCAGATTATAACCGCCGTCGCCGATGCGTGAAGTCTGGTCGCTGGTCAACGACATCTGGCGATAAGTGTCTGCCAGGAAATTGCTTGCATTGGAAGAGACCCAATGGCCCCAGTAATTGGTGACCGAATTCCCCGCCATGACCGTCAGGTTATGGATATCGTTCTTCCAGTTATAGGTGAAATAGCTTTCGATCTCGATATTATTATCCTGCGACTGGTTCATCCAGAAGGAGTTGGTCTGTGCTGCGGTGATGCTTCGCGGATTGACGACATTGAAACCGCTTCCGTCTACTGTCGAAAGCGTATAGGAGCCGATCGTACGGAATTGTAATCCCTTGAACAGATTCAGGTTCAGATAGGCACTGCCGACAAATTTGTTTTCATAGGTAGGGGTCTTATCTTCTTCCATCTTGGCGGCATAGGGGTTATCCTGACCTTTCTGGATATCGCCTTCACCGCTGATCTGCATGAAAGCGTTGTAAGTTCCGTCTGCATTGGCGCACCAGTCGTTGCTGATGAACTGGCCGGTGGTTTCATCCACATAATCCATAGTCGGAGTCAATGTCGCATAGCTGCGGAGGTTTCCGCCTCCCACCTTTTCAGAATGAACGAAAGCGACGTTACCGCCTACTTCGATAAAGTCTTTTACCTTGTGAGTTACATTGGCACGGGCCGTCAGACGGGAGAAGTTGGAATCCAGTATCACGCCGTCGTTATTCAGGTAACCGACCGAGAAAGTCGATTGTGTCTTATCGTTGCCACCGGAAACGGATAGCATGTAATTCTGCTGCAAAGCGGTACGGGTCATAACGTCTTGCCAGTCGATGGTGCGCAGGCGGCCTGCATAGTCTGCACCAAAGGCTTTGTTCTGGATAGAGGCGGCATCGTTGGCACGTCCCTGGCGAACAGAGTAGGCAAAAAGGTCGGCATCGGCTACGTCCAGCTTACCGGTCATGTTCTGGATACCGAAGTTTGCAGAGAAGTTGAGTTGGGTTGCCCCTTTCACCCCTTTCTTCGTCGTGATCATAACGACACCGTTCGCACCACGGGCACCGTAGATAGCGGTGGCGGAAGCGTCTTTCAGGACTTCGATGCTTTCCACATCGGCTGGATTTACAAAGTTGGCATTACTGCCGACCTGTACTCCGTCGACTACATACAACGGATCGGCCGAGCCGTTCACCGTCGCGACACCACGGATACGGATTGTCGCCGTCCCTTCCGGGTCACCCGAGTTCTTGGAAACCATCACACCGGCGGCAGAGCCCTGCAACCCTTGCGCGAGGTTCAGCGGATTACGTTTCATCATCTGTTCCTTGTCGACCGAAACAACGGAACCGGAAATGTCGCTTTTCTTGATCGTACCGTAACCGACAACGACTACTTCGTCGATCATCTCGGAGTCTTCTTTTAATACTATATTATAAGAAGTCTTCTGGGTTACTTTAAAACTTTGAGGATTATAACCGATATAGGAGGCTTTCACCTCAGCGCCTTCCGGAACTTCCAGTTCGTACTTGCCATCCATATCACTGATTATACCGATCGTTGTACCGACTACAGCAATGTTCGCCCCGATAATTGGTTCGCCCTTCTCATCTGTAATGATACCAGAGATTTTTTTCGACTGCTGCATAGCAGTTGTGCTTGCCGGATTCACATCACCGTTATCTACTGCCGCATGGGCAACAAGACCGGTACTAAATAAGAATGCAAATCCCAAAGACTTCAGCGTCAACAAAATTTTAACGTGTTTATTCATACTGAATTGATTTAAAGTAAAAAATAAATTTTTAACTGAAACAAAATTAGTTCATGTACCTCTAACACGAAGGAAATAATGTTTCACGATGCGGGTAAAACGGTAAATGAAGAGGGATAAATTGTGTTTTTTATGGGGGAATTTTGTTCATTCCCCTGTTTTTACCTCCATCATTAGTGGAAAAACACATAGATTTATCGATCTGATATATAGCTAATAAGGGTCGGCATAAACAATTCCGCGCCCATGCGAACCGACGTATACTCTCCCATATCTTTTCGGATCTCCGGAGATCTGCAACACCAATCCGTATTGGTGGTCATCATCATTGATACGTACCCAGCTGCGGGCGGCATCGTCGGAACGGAAAAATCCGGATACTCCGTTCACGATCCCTGCCAGATATAATGACGGATAATCCGAACCGGGCGCGGCTTTTCCAAAACCGAAAGCGTAGATGCGACGCACCTTATCCAGGGGTACGAATGCTTCTCCGGAAAGACCATGATATAGGCCGTCAAAAGCGGCAATCCATAAGTCGCCTTCCTTTCCCGGCGTAGCATACACACGGTCCTGTCCTCCCCGGCGATCACCACGGGCATTGCGTGCCTTACTGTCGAATGGGGCAAAAGGCAATGGGCGGGACCGGAAACTGACACCGCCATCCATACTTTCATATAAAACAGCGGCAGAAAGATCGAGAGCGTAAAAACGTTTCGGATTGACACGGTCGGCAATCACACGGAGATTCTCAGGGATTCCCTCTGCAGTCGACCAAGTTCCCCCCCGGTCATTCGTATAATAGACAGGCATGCGGTCGGGTGTCCATATCCAGGTTCGTCCGTCAGAAGAAACAGCGACATGTCCATTTTGAGCTTTTTCCTGAGGCAGGGAAACCGGCTCCAGCCAACTCTTTCCCCCATCCATCGAATAGGCTAACGGCTTGCCTTCAGGGTGATGATGCGAAACAGTCCCCACACGGACAACCAGATCCGGTTGATCTTCTGCCCCGGTAATACCGGTCGTATTGGAATAATAGGGATCGGCATGGCTACCGGACGGAACGGGACGATCCAAATCCAAATGGGTAAAGCCGCCATAGTCACCTATCGCACTGATCAGTTGCGCACCCTGTTTCGGGCTGTATAATTCCAAAGGAACAGTTTCCTCTATCCCCGTACTCATCACTTGCCACTGTGTCGGTTCTTTTTTATCCATATTACCGAGATTGAATGTCTCCCAACCGCCATATCCGGTTGTAAACAGGGCATGATCGGGATCAAACGGGTCTATTTCAATATCGAACATCCAATGTAACGGGGTAAACTCCACATAAGGAGCTTTGCCATAATCGAAGCGGGCACCTCCTGCAAAGACCGGCTTCCAGGTTTTACCGCCATCGGTAGTCCGGTAAATATCATCTTCCGCATACGAGCCGGCAACCGGACGGTTGAAGGTACTGACAATAAGATGCTTCGGATTCTGCCGGTCGACAGACACTGCGGCATATCCAAAAGCAGCCCCTTTATCCGGATCAGCCTTTACCGGAGAAATATCCTGCCATTTTTCACTACGGGGATCATATTTCCAGACTGCCCCATTATTCATCCGCATCGGGCCGGGATTACTGCCATACGTAATATACAGATAGCCGTCTTCTGAAAGGACCGCCTGAGTGGGGCGGTACTGTACCGGCTGTCCCGCAAGCGGTTGCCAGCTTTCCCCATAATCATGGCTGACAAAGAAATTATCACGATCTTTCAGTGAAACACCGATATACAAAGTCGAACAACCTTTACCGGCTGTGCCGCCCGATGGATCAAACAAAACTAAATTAATACCGCAACCACGATCCTGCATCCACGGATTACCTCCTTCGGGAATAACTTCCGCCACATCCGGGAATGAACAGACCTGTTGCCAGCTTCTTCCCCGGTCTGCCGAACGCCAAAGACCATCCAGACGGGTACCCAGATAGATTATATCGCTATTCAAAGGGTCTACCATCATGCGTTCGCCATTACCACGGCCATTTTCATTTCCTCCCATAGTAAAAGGCATGTCAGTACGGGTAAAAGTACGTCCGCCGTCATTTGAACAAAGGACAGCGCCGTTCGTACTACGGGTATAGGTTCCGCATGAAAGATAAACGGTTTGAGGATCATTGGGATCGACCGCAATACTCTCCACACCGACCAGATTGTTATCGTCATAAGTGATCCAGTCGAGCATAGAAACCCACTGTTGCGTCTCCTTATCCCAACGATAGGCACCACCCATATCGGTACGGCAATAGCGTACGTCTTTTTCCTTCGGATGAAAAACAATCCCGTCTACAAATCCTCCGCCTACGATCTGAACACTTTTCCAGCGATAGTGTTCCACAGGAACGGAAGGGTGAAGCGATTGGGCAATAATTCCCTGGCTGCCCATTGACAAAAGGATCAGAAATCCTGTAATGGTCATTGAAATGGCTTTCATGGTAATCTATATTAATGGTTACTCTTTTTTCATGTAGTCGGACGGCAACGTCCCGAATTCATCTTTGAAATATTTACGGAATAATTTGATGTCGTTGAAACCAACTTCACAGGCAACCTCGTTGATACGCATCTGACTTTTCTCCAGCAATTGCGCTGCCCGTTTCATACGGATCGCACGAATCAGTTCGACCGGCGTTTTACCCGTTATCGAAAGTGTTTTCTTATAAAAGTTCACACGGCTCATCCCCATCTCCCGGCTCAACCGCTCGACAGAAAGTTCCGGATTTGCTATTTGTTCTTCGATATAGGCTATCGCTTTCCGCATCAACTGCTCATCCATCGAACTGATCGGGATATCAGCCAATTGAATACCAGTTTGCGATGATTGCATGAACTGCTTCTGCAACCGTTTCTTCATTTCTACCAGATGCTGTATCTTCAGAATCAACATATCCATATTGAACGGTTTGCCGATATAATCGTCGGCTCCTGCTTCCAGACCGGTCATTTTACTCTCTTCTGCCGATTTCGCCGTTAAAAGAATTACCGGAATATGAGATGTACGGATATCCTGCTTGATCCGTTTACACAAAACGATCCCGTCCGTTACCGGCATCATCACATCGCTGACTACCATATCCGGAAGTTCTGCCAGAATAACTTTCCAGGCCTGTTCACCGTCATCAGCCGTAAATACATGGTACAAGCCACTCAAACTCAACTTCATGAATTCACGGAAATCTGCATTATCATCGACAATGAGTAAAGTCGGTTTATTCGGCTCCGTACGCATCTCCGTATTTTCTTGCTGTATCTGTCCGAATATTTCGTTTTCCTCTGATATTCCTGTCCTTTCCCCGACTCCGCCCGTATCCGATTTATCCGGTGAAGAGATAATCTCCTGTATCTCCGGAAGTTCGATCGGAAGCGATACCGTAAACGTACTTCCTTTTCCAACCTGGCTCCTAACGGAGATCGCCCCGTTATGCAACTTGACAAACTCACGGCATAAATGTAATCCGATGCCTGTTCCAACCACCGTTCCGGATTTATCTTCCGACGGTATCTGATAGAAGCGATTGAAGATCAAATCGTATTTATCTTCTTCAATCCCTATTCCCGTATCAATGACCTGGATCAATAACATGCTTTTTCCTTCCTCATCCTGTTGCATGCTCAGATTAACAGATATCTCCCCTCCTTCAGGTGTGAACTTGAAAGCGTTACTTAATAAATTGGATACGATCTTAAAAACTTTATCCGTATCGAATTTCATGACCAACGAAGGGAAGGAAGTCGTATACGAAAAACGAATATTCTTTTTCTCCGACAGTTCCTTAAATGAATAAGTAATATTCCTGACAAACAACACGATATCTCCGGAGGACAAAAGCAACTGGACACCCTGCACATCGATCTTCCTGAAATCGAGTAACTGGTTTACCAAACGTAATAACTGGTTCGCATTCTGGTAGATCAACTTCAGTATCATCTGATTCTCCGGGTTACTTTCGCTCTTCATCAGCTTCTCTATCGGTGTAATGATCAGGGACAAAGGCGTACGGAACTCATGGCTGACATTGGTGAAGAAGCGTAATTTCATCTCATCCATCTCATGAAGCTGGTTGGCCCGTATCCGTTCCTGCTCTTTCTCAAATTTTCGCTTTTGAATATGAAGGATACCTCGGATAATGGCGAATACGATAATGGCAGCCAGGATACAATATAAAAAGATCGCCCAGTTGGTCGCCCAGAAAGGAGGCATGATCGTTATCTTTAGTTTTATCGGCTCCTGCCCCCAAACACCGTCATTATTTTCTGCTTTCAACAGAAAGGTATAGGTTCCGGGAGAAAGATTGGTATAAGTAATATTTCGGTTTACCGCATCGATGGTAGCCCATTTTTTGTCGAAGCCTTCCATTATATACGAAAAGCGGTTCTTCTCCGGAAGAAAATAGCTAAGAGCCGCGATATTCAAAGAAAAACTACGTTCATCATATTGCAACGACAACTCGTTGCAATAGCTGATATCATCCTGCAGGATGATACGCCCGTTATATGGCTGTCCGGGCAAAATCTGATCATTCTGTACCAGGAAACCCGTAACGGCAACTGCCGGAGGATAGAAATTATATTTTATCCGGGAAGGATTAAAAACAGTCAGTCCGTTCGTTCCTCCGAAGATCAGTTCTCCTGAAGCAGAGCGGCATACACTGTTCCGGTTAAAAACACGACCTTGCACACCCTCATTCTCATAATAAGTGACACAATTAAACCGATATGTTCCGTCCTTCTTATAATGTGGGGTTAGCTGGAGTAAACCGTTCTTCGTCCCAAGCCACAAAACATAAGTATCATCTTCCCGGATAGACATAATATCGTTGTCAGGCAAACCATTCGTTTTATCCAGTTGATATAGTTTATCGTGGGAAGGGTCATAAACGGTCAGTCCGTTATTACTGCCGATCCACAACAGATTACGGCTATCCCGGTAAACTGTATTGATCGCTTTATCATTGAACACTTTCCCCCTGTTCATCTCCCCTTTAAAAGAAGATACACGCCCGCTTTTCGTATCGAGCATATTCACACCCAACGAGGTGCCTATCAGTAATTCATCCTTATTACCTTTAGATATGGAATAAATATAATCGGAGCCCAATGGATTCTCCGGGTCGCCCGAATGGAAATGTGACCATTCCCCCGTCTTCAGTTCCAGACAATCCATACCTCCTCCCAGCGTGCCGATCCAAAGATTGCCGACCTCATCCGCATAAAGACTGTAGACACTGTTATTCGATAACTCTTTCAAACTGTCGGTCTGAGGACGGTAATGTTTAAAACGGTTCCCGTCAAAACAATCCAGTCCACCGACATAAGTACCGATCCAGAGATTACCGCTGGCATCATTTTCCAGACAAACAACAATGTTACTGCTGATACTCGACGGATCAGCCGGATCATGGCGATACTTCCGGTATTGCCCGGTAGTCCGGTTGTAATATAACAATCCGTTCCCGTTAGTCCCGATCCACAAATTTCCGGAACGATCTTCCAGGACGCAATTACAGTCATTGATCTCCGCATCCTCAGCCTCCATAACCGGATAACGGAGCGAACGGAACTTAAAGATACTTTCATGATAATAGTTAATACCGTTCTTGTAAGTACCTGTCCAGATAATCCCTGTATCATCCTTATATAAACTGATCACACTGTTTTGACTGATACTCCGCAGGTCGAACGGGTTATTCTTCAAGTAACGGATCGTTTCCGTCTTCTTGTCCAGCAGATTCAGGCCACCATGATCGGCAGCAATCCAGATCACGCCTTCCGAATCTTCCTCCACTCCCCGTATCAGCGAAGAATTCAGGGGAAGAGGAGAAGAAGTATTATATTGTTTCCACCTGCCATTCCGCGGAGTGAAACGGTACAATCCCCCATAACTTTCCGGATCCAAATAAACCCAGATCTCATTATCACTATCTACGAACAGCATGAATCGTCTGGCTTTACACGCCTTTTTCAGATGGTCGTTCTTCAAGATAGATTTTCCCTGCTGCAAATCGATCATCTCAATCACACCGGACGTATGGATCACATACAATATCTCTCCCTTCTGATATACATCGCACACCTGCCCTTCCGACGGATCAACCGGATAAACAACCGCTTTTCCGGTAGAATAATCATAGGCATACAATTGATTATCTGAAGTACTGAAAAGCAATTGCAGGTCTTTCCCTTGAAAGACACCTGATATATTAGCAGGCAAACCCAATTCTTTCCGGGCCTCTTCCAATGTCAGAAATATATTTTTAACCGGATTATAGACTCCAACCTTTCCGTCTTCATAAGAGATCCACAGATTTCTGTCTGCCGTTTCCGTGATCTGGGTCACATAAGCTTCCGAAAATAGCGCACCGTCCACTTCATGCCGGAAGGCGCGGAACTCATAGCCGTCGAAACGGCTCAGTCCCGAACTCGAACCAAACCACATAAATCCTTTCCGGTCTTTATAGATACAGGTCACTTCATTAGACGATAACCCGTTGTTTACATCCAGACGGTTAAACAGGATTTTATTCTCTACCCCTTGTACGAGAGTAACCGTACAGAGTAAACAAACAATAATATATATAAATCGCGTTCTATTCATACAACAGTAATAGACTAATCGGTTTCATATCCTTTATCCCTGAGAACAGGTTTACAAACTTATCATTTTTTGTCTGTACAGACAGGGGGTATTTGTAACTTTTTACAGGTTATTTTGTTATTGTAATCAGAATATCAGGGATAATAAGTATTATTATTCACCTATTATCATGATATTTACAAAATAAAACACAAGGATATAAAAGACCGTAAAAAAACAGGGATCAATATACAAAACCGGAACAAGCATCGTTATTATGTAAACTATTCCGATTAAATTTGTAAGAAATAATTTAGGTAACATATGGCAGTAAAAAAAGACAGAGTACTTTGGGCAGATGATGAGATCGATTTGTTGAAACCTCACATTTTGTTTCTACAGGATAAAGGATATGAAGTGATTCCGGTGATCAGCGGGCAGGATGCTATCGACTGTTGCAGGGATCAATCGTTCGATATCATATTCCTGGACGAGAACATGCCGGGTCTGACCGGTTTGGAGACACTGGCACAGATCAAAGAGATCAATCCCAACGTTCCGGTCGTCATGGTTACCAAAAGCGAGGAAGAGAGCATCATGAACCAGGCTATCGGGAATAAGATTGCCGATTACCTGATCAAGCCGGTCAACCCGAATCAACTGCTTCTTTCCATCAAAAAGAACGTTCATAAAAATGTGATTATTTCGGAAACGACGACAGTCGGCTACCAGCAGGAATTCAACCGTATCGGCATGCAGATCAACGATTCGCTAACCACCGACGATTGGATGGAGTTATACAAAAAACTGGTTTACTGGGAACTGGAACTGGAAAGCAGCCAGGTACAAATGACCGATATGCTCCGGATGCAGAAAGAAGAAGCGAATAAAGCTTTCGGCAAATTCGTAAAGAAGAATTACGTAAACTGGATACAGAACCCAGCCGAGCGTCCTTTGATGAGTCCGGACCTGTTCAAGAAAAAAGTATTCCCGTTGCTGGATAACGACGAGAAGGTCTTTTTCATCCTGATCGATAACTTCCGCCTGGACCAGTGGCGCGTGGTAAAAGACCTGCTGGCTGAATATTTCACTTTCGATGAAGGATTATATTACAGTATTCTGCCTACCGCTACCCAATATGCACGCAATTCCATCTTCTCCGGCCTGATGCCTTTGCAGATAGAGAAAATGTTCCCGGATTTATGGGTGGATGAGGAAAGTGAAGAAGGCAAGAACCTGAACGAAGAGCCTTTGATCCAGACACAGATCGACCGCTTCCGTAAGAAATATAGCTTCTCTTACAACAAAGTACACGATTCGCAATACGGAGAAAAGCTACTGAATATGATCTCTTCTCTGACACATAACCAGTTGAATGTCGTCGTTCTCAACTTCGTGGATATGTTATCGCATGCCCGTACGGAAATGAAAATGATCCGTGAACTGGCACAGAGCGAAGCGGCTTACCGCAGCCTGACCCGTTCCTGGTTCCAGCATTCCACCACTTTGGAGCTGTTCAAACGTATCTCCGACAAAGGTTATAAAGTAATTGTGACCACCGACCACGGGACCATTCGTGTCAACAACCCGATCAAAGTGATCGGTGACCGGAACACGAATACAAATCTCCGTTATAAAGTCGGTAAGAATTTGAATTACAACCCGAAGGAGGTACTGGAAATACGTGACCCGGAAAAAGTGGGCCTGCCCTCTCCCAACCTGAGCAGTAAATACATTTTTGCGATGAACGATGACTTCTTCGCCTATCCGAACAACTACAATTATTATGTTTCTTATTACAAGAATACATTCCAGCACGGAGGGATCTCTATGGAGGAAATGATGGTACCGTTTATCACCATGATACCAAAATAATTGAAAATTGAGAATTGAGAATTGAAAATTAATATACCTTTGCAGGTAGATTACAAATGATCAATAATCAACAGACATCATGAGTATTATCAAGATTGAGAATTTAGATACCATCCGCCAGGCTGCCAAAGAGTTCATTGCCGGAATGGATGACCGTACCGTTTTTGCTTTCCATGGTAATATGGGAGCAGGTAAAACGACTTTCATCAAAGCGATTTGCGAAGAGTTAGGAGTAGAAGATGTTATCAACAGTCCGACATTTGCTATCATCAATGAATACCGTAGCGATACAACCGGCGAACTGATTTATCATTTCGACTTCTACCGCATCAACAAACTGAGCGAAGCAGAAGACATCGGTACAGAAGATTATTTCTACAGCGGTGCCCTTTGCTTTATCGAATGGCCGGAAAAAATCGAAGATTTACTTCCCGGCGATGTGGTGGATGTAACGATCAGTGAAAATCCTGACGGTTCACGGACAGTAGAAGTAAAATAACCGATGGAACCGACCGATTATTTCCTGTTAGCTATCTTTATCGCTCTGGGAGCCTTCTCTCTGATCGCCGCTATCTTTAATTTCGACTGGTATTTTGAAACCAGCGGAGCAACTACCTTTGTCAACAAATTCGGCAGGAAAGGAGCACGTATCTTTTATGCCTTGTTGGGATCGGCATTGATCGGATGCGGCGTACTTGGTCTGATTTATTGGTAATAGAAGATATTAGTGAGATTTCCGAAAAGAAACAAAAATACCTTTCCTACAAAAAAAGAGACAACTAATCCGTAGTACATTAGTTGTCTCTTTTATTTTATAGTTATCCGGTCCTTACTCCATCAACATAAAGTCCAGCTGCTTACGTTCCAGATTTGCATTTGCGATCTTCACAGTCACCGGGTCACCCAGGCGGAAACGACGTTTCTTGCGACGGCCTATCAAGCTATATGTTTCTTCATCCATGTCGTAGAAATCGTCACCGAGGTCACGGATAGGCACAAGCCCTTCACATTTATTCTCGTTCAGCTCCACGTATAACCCCCATTCCGTAACGCCGGAGATCACGCCATCGAACACCATGCCCAGTTTATCCTGCATGAACTCGACTTGCTTGTATTTGATAGAAGCACGTTCGGCATTTGCCGCCACCTGCTCCATCGTCGAGCAATGGTCGCATTTCTCTTCGTACTTCGCTTTTACCACACTACGTCCGCCATCCAGATAGCGCTCCAGTAAACGATGCACCATCATATCCGGATAACGGCGGATAGGAGATGTAAAATGCGTATAATATTCAAAAGCCAAACCATAATGACCGATGTTCTCTGTCGTATAACGGGCTTTCTGCATCGAACGGATAGCTAACGTCTCGATCAGGTTCTCTTCCGGTTTATCATGCACCTCGTCTAGCAAACGGTTCAGATTGCGTGAAATATCTATCTTACTGCTCCCCTCCGTTTTCATCTTATAACCGAAGCGGCGGATAAAGGCGGCAAAGTTCTCCAGTTTGTCCGGATCGGGCAGGTCGTGGATACGGTAAACAAAGGTCTTCTTCGTCTTCCCTTTAGGTACTTTACCGACAAATTCAGCCACCGTACGGTTCGCCAGCAACATAAACTCTTCAATCAGTTTGTTGGCATCTTTCGATTCCTTGATATAGGTACTGATTGGCTTTCCGGTCTCATCGATCTCGAAGCGAACTTCGAAGCGGTCGAAATTAACGGCTCCGTTTTGGAAACGTTTCTCCCGCAATTTTTTAGCCAACCGGTCCAATACCAGTATTTCATCTTTATAGTCACCTTCTCCCGTCTCGATCACCTGCTGTGCCTCCTCATACGTAAAACGACGGTCGCTTTTGATCACGGTACGTCCGATATGCGATTTCTTTACATTCGCCTCATCGTCCAGTTCAAAAACAGCAGAGAAACACAACTTCTCTTCATCCGGACGCAACGAACAGATCTGATTACACAAGCGTTCCGGCAACATCGGGATGGTACGGTCTACCAGATAAACAGATGTTGCCCGGCTTTCCGCCTCACGGTCGATCAGGCTTTCCGGTTTCACATAATGCGTTACATCAGCAATATGTACGCCCACTTCCCAAGAGCCGTTATCCAAATGGCGGATAGACAAGGCATCGTCGAAGTCCTTCGCATCTTTCGGGTCGATGGTGAAAGTCAGAATCTGACGGAAATCCTCACGCTTGGCGATCTCTTCCTCAGGAATGGCATCGGATATTTTATTTGCCGCTTTCTCCACATTTTCCGGATAGGTATACGGCAAACCGAACTCAGCCAGTATCGCATGCATCTCTGCCGTATTCTGACCGGCTACACCCAAAATGTCGACTACTTCACCCAGCGGATTCTTTGCCTCATCGGGCCATTCCACGATACGGACAATAGCCTTATCGCCGTTCTTTCCGCCTTTCAGTTTGTCTTTCGGGATAAATATATCGTTGGCAAGTGTCTTGTTCTCGGTGATCAGGAAGGCAAAGCCTTTCGTCACCTGCAACTTACCGACAAATGTCTTTTTCTGGCTTTCCAGTACCTCGATCACTTCGGCTTCCGGTTCAGCTCCCTTGCGTTTAGCAAACAACTGCACCTTCACCTTGTCTCCGTCCATCGCATGTCCGGAATTTCGTTCTGCCACGAAAACCGGCGCACCACCGTCTTCCGGTATAAACGAGTTCTTCCCGTTGCTCCGACGTCCGAATGTTCCGATTGCAGTCGTACCGAGACCGTTATAGCGATAACGTCCGCGGTCTATTTCTGTAATAAAGTTCTCGGCCGAAAGATCATACAGCAGGTCTACCACCTGTAGTTTCTGTACCTGGCTTTCCACGCCGATCAGTTTGCTTATTTGTTTATAGTTAAATGGTTCCTTGGGAGAGGATTGAAAGACAGACATCACAGAATGAAGCATAGCTTCTTTCTTCATACGTTTTGCCTTATTCTTTTTCGGTTTATTTTCTTTATTATCCTTCTTCCCGGATTTGTTTTTCGTCATATATATCTTGTTATTTAATGAGAGAATCTCTTCCCTCCTGCAAAATAAACAATTATAACCTGTATTTTGTTTACTAACAGATTAAATGATTGCTTATTCTGTCTGTTACTTAAATTTGTAAGGCTTCGGTCCGCTTGTTCCGGGTTTACAAACAAAAAGACTGCCGCTAAGAGGGTATTCTTCCAATTGTTCCTTCGAAAGTCCGGCCCGTGCCGTTGTAATGTAGAGCGTATCCATATCCTTGCCCCCGAATGCACAGGAAGCGACGTTAGGAGCCGGAACTTCTACTTTTGCCAGTAGCTCACCCGTGTAAGGGCAATAGCAGTACACACCGAAACCGCCCCATTGAGCCACCCATAAATTATCGTTGCCATCGATTGTCATTCCGTCAGGAGCACCCGAACCCGCCGGCAATGTGACAGCAATACCATCGAACAGGATCTCTCCCGACTTTTCATCATACCGGTAACGAGCCACCTTACCGGTCGGAGTATCATTATAATACATATACTTTTTATTCGCCGACCAAACAATCCCGTTAGAAATAGTCACCGCCTTCAACTTGGTCGTCACCGTGCCGTCAGAATCAACTGTGTATAATGTCCCTGCACCTTTAGGAGCACCAAAACCCATTGTCCCTATCCACAAACGGCCAGCCGGATCACATTTGCCGTCGTTGCATCTGACTTTCCCCTCATGGTCGGGAATCGGAGCTACCGACGACAGACTTCCGTCATTCAGATTCACCCGTACAATCTCATCTTGAAGAGAAACGACAACCGTACTGTCTGTCTCCGGCACGACAGTCGAAACCATGCGATCAAATTCCCATGTTTTACAATCCTGCTTATCCGGATAATATTCATACAACGTCTGCCCTTCAATGTCTACCCAGAATAACGTATTCCTGTCCGGATGCCAGATAGAGCCTTCGCCGGTTGTTGCTTCTGCTTTAAATGCCAGTTCCGAATGAAGTTCTTTCGGAGTAAATTTACATGATGAACCCGTGATAAGAGGTACTGTCAACATAATTATTTTGATTAAGTTTTTCATGGTGAATAATCTATTTCGCGCCTGTTATACATGCAAATATAATGGTAATTTAACAATCCTAGCTAAGAACAGTCAATTAATTACCCAAAAGAGGAGACTATTTATCCATATCGCATCCGGACAGGACACCGGGCCGGTTGGAGGTAGCTGCCGGAGTTGCCGGAATTTCCTGCTTAGGAAACTCCGGTTTCCCAGGCAGGAAACTCTAGTTCCCTCCGCAGGAAATTACAGTTCCCCGCGCAGGGAACTGGAGTTTCCAAAGCAAGGAACTACGAGGAAACTGTAATAAACTGGGAATCTGCCCACTAAGCATTTCCACAAAGTCCCTGTTGTAAAGGGCTAAATCCGGCATATTTAAAAGTCGGAAAACAGGTCTCACCGAGACCTAAACGACTAATTAACAAATTAACTAAGTAGCGGATTATTAAGTAACAAATTAATTGTGTAAATTTGCCGTTCTAATTAAATGAACCAATGAGCGTAGTAATTAAAGAAGTTACCAGCAAAAAGGAACTGAAGAAATTTGTTAAGTTCAATATTGATTTATACAAAGGTAACCCCTATCATATACCGGGATTGATCGAAGAGGAGATGGTTACACTGGATAAGAAAAAGAATCCGGCATTCGAAGTTTGCGATGCCGTCTATTTTCTTGCCTATAAGGATGATAAGATTGTCGGCCGTATTGCCGGAATGATCAATCGTCGCAGTAACGAAGTGTGGAACCAGGAACGTGCCCGCTTCGGTTTCCTTGATTTCATCGATGATGCCGAGGTAGTCGATGCCCTGTTCGGTGCTGTTGAAAAATGGGCGAAAGAACAAGGGATGAAGGAGATACACGGACCGATGGGATTTACCGATATGGATCATGAAGGGATGCTGATCGAAGGATTCGACCAACTCGGGACGATGGCTGCGATCTACAATTATCCTTATTACCCGAAACATATGGAACGTATCGGATATGAGAAAGATCAGGACTGGCACGAGTTCAAGATATATATACCGGAAGGTATTCCCGAAAAACATCAACGTATCGGAGAGATCGTTAAAAAGAAATACGGCTTGAAAACCATGAAGTTCAAAAACACAAAGGAGATATGGCCGTATGCACAGAAGATATTCGAAACTTTGAATACTGCTTACGCTCCATTGTACGGTTTTGCTCCGCTGACACAGAAGCAGATCGATTATTATGTGAAGCAGTATATCCCGATGATCCGTCTGGATCTGGTGACTCTTATTATCAGGGAAGAAGACGATACGGTAGTAGGCTTCGGAATTTCACTGCCCAGTCTCTCGCATGCTATGCAGAAGGCAAAAGGACATTTGTTTCCTTTCGGATGGATACATCTGCTGAAAGCATTGAAGACAAAGCCCAAAGTGATCGACCTGTATCTGACAGGTGTATTGCCGGAGTACCAGAACAAGGGAGTCAACGCATTATTATTCAACGACCTTATCCCTGTATATATCGGCTTGGGAGTTGAATATGCCGAGAGTAACCCGGAGCTGGCAAGCAACAATGCCGTACAGGCCCAATGGGATTATTTCAAACGTGAACATCATAAAACGAGAAGAGCATTCATTAAAAAATTGAAAGTTGAGAATTGAAAGTTGAAAATTCACTAATTTCACTCTCAAATAATTTTCAATTTTCAATTATCAATTTTCAATTAATCAGACATGGAAGAACTGAATTCAACAATGCAACAACCGACAGCGTATAATGACGACGATATCAAGACGCTGGACTGGATGGAACATATCCGCCGACGTCCTGGTATGTATATCGGTAAACTGGGAGATGGTAGTTATGCGGACGATGGAATCTATGTATTGCTGAAAGAAGTACTCGACAACTCCATCGACGAATATATGATGGGGTATGGTAAAACCATAGAAGTCACCGTAGAAGAAGGTACGGTTTCTGTCAGAGACTACGGCCGCGGTGTTCCTCTGGGAAAGGTAGTCGACGTTTCCAGCAAGATGAATACAGGTGCCAAGTACGACAGTAAGGCTTTTAAAAAGTCTGTCGGACTGAACGGTGTCGGTATCAAAGCCGTGAACGCCCTGAGCAGTTATTTCCTGATCACCAGTTTCCGTGACGGAGAATGCAAGCGGGTCGAATACAACAAGGCAATCGTCACCGAAGAATCCGGTATCCAGCCGACTACCGAAGCAAACGGGACGCTAACCTATTTCATTCCCGACAAAGAGATTTTCAAGGAATACCAGTATAAGGACGAGTTCATCGAAAGCCTTCTGAAGAATTATGTCTTTCTGAACTCAGGTCTGACCATTATGTACAACGGGAAAAAGTTCCACTCACGTAACGGACTGGTCGACCTGTTGAATGAAAATATGACCACCGAACCTCTCTATCCGATCATCCACCTGAACGGAGAAGACATCGAGGTGGTTATCACCCATAGCAACCAATACGGCGAAGAATATTACTCTTTCGTGAACGGTCAGTACACGACACAGGGAGGAACGCATCTTTCCGCTTTCCGTGAAACGCTGGGACGTGTCATTAAAGAGTATTACAACAAGAACTTCGAATATTCGGATATCCGTGCGGGTATCGTTGCCGCCATCAGTATCAAGGTGGAAGAGCCGGTGTTCGAGAGCCAGACAAAAACCAAGCTGGGTTCCAAAGATATAGGTCCCGAAGGACCGACTGTGGCTAAATTTGTCGGTGACTTTATCAAGAAAGAGCTGGATAACTATCTCCATAAGAACACCGATACTTCAGAAGCGTTGCTGCGTAAGATACTGGAGTCGGAAAAAGAACGCAAGGCCATTGCCGGCGTAACCAAACTGGCACGCGAAAGAGCCAAAAAGGCGAACCTGCATAATAAGAAACTGCGTGACTGTCGTATCCACCTGAATGATGCCAAAGGCGACCGTACGGAAGAAAGTTGCATCTTCATCACCGAGGGTGACTCGGCAAGCGGATCCATCACGAAGAGCCGCGATCCGAACCTGCAGGCTGTTTTCAGTTTGCGCGGTAAGCCGCTGAACAGTTTCGGCCTGACTAAAAAGATCGTTTACGAAAATGAAGAGTTCAACCTGCTGCAAGCCGCTCTGAATATTGAAGACGGCCTGGAAGGTCTGAGATATAACAAAGTCATTATTGCTACCGATGCCGATGTCGACGGTATGCACATCCGCCTGTTGCTGATCACTTTCTTTTTGCAGTTCTTCCCCGACCTGATCAAACGGAATCATGTCTATATCCTGCAAACTCCGCTTTTCCGTGTACGTAACAAGCAAAAGACGTATTATTGCTATTCGGAAGAAGAACGGCTGGCAGCCATCCAGGCTGTCGGAAAGAATCCGGAGATTACCCGATTCAAAGGTTTGGGAGAAATCTCACCGGACGAGTTCCGCAACTTTATCGGCAAAGACATGCGTCTCGACCCGGTAACAATGAAAAAAGAAGACCTGGTGAAAGATATGCTTGAATTTTATATGGGTAAGAACACCATGGAAAGACAGAACTTTATCATCGATAACCTGGTTGTAGAAGAAGACGTTGTTAATTGACAATTGACAATGAAATATAAATAATGGAAAAGAATATAACAGACAAGAATATGGATACCTCTCCCGATAATTGTCAATTGTCAATTGTCAATTGTCAATTAAATAAGCGTATCGCCTTGTTCCCCGGAACATTCGATCCTTTTACGATCGGACATCAGTCACTGGTAAGCCGCGGGCTGGCACTGGTCGACGAGATCATTATTTCTATCGGTATCAACGACAAGAAACAGACATACTTCTCACTCGAAAAACGGGTCGAAGCCATCCGCAGTCTCTATAAAGACGAACCGCGGGTAAAAGTAATGTCGTACGATTCGTTGACCGTCGATTTTGCCAAAGAAGTCGGTGCCGGTTTTATCATGCGCGGCATCCGTACCGTCAACGATTTCGAATACGAGAAGAGCATCGCCGATGTCAACCGTAAACTGAGCGGCATCGAAACGTTCATTCTCTTTACAGAACCCGAACATACGCACATCAGTTCCAGCATTGTACGCGAACTGTTGCGGTATGGCAAAGATATTTCACTGTTCGTTCCGAAGGGAACCAACTTATATTGACTATTTACGAAACAAAAATTAAAATGAAACGAATCGTAGTATCCCTGCTTGTCCTGATGGTCGCCATCACGACGGCAGTGGCCCAGAAACCGAATCCCGATGCCCGTAAATTATCCATGGCGTTATATGCCATCTCGAATCTCTATGTAGATCCGGTGGATGATTCCAAGCTGGTGGAAGATGCGATCATTGGCATGCTGGAAAAACTGGACCCGCATTCCAACTATATGGATCCGGAAGAGACAAAAGAGATGACTGAACCGTTGCAAGGCAACTTTGACGGTATCGGTATCCAGTTCAATATGCTGACAGATACATTATATGTTATCCAGGTAATCCCCGGCGGTCCTTCCGAAAAGGTTGGTCTGGTAGCCGGCGACCGTATCATCATGGTCGACGATACATTGATCGCCGGTGTTAAAATGAAAACGACGGACATCATGAAACGCCTGCGTGGTCCAAAAGGGACTGAAGTCAACATAAAGGTTTTACGCAATAAGAACCCGGAGCTGATCGAGTTTAAGATTATCCGTGGTAAGATACCTGTAACCAGCCTGGATGCCGCCTATATGGCAGACAAGCAGACCGGCTATATCAAGCTGAACCGTTTTGCCGCCTCCTCAGCAGACGAGTTCCGTGACGCTCTTGCCAAGCTGAAGAAACAGGGAATGAAGAACCTGATCCTCGACCTGCAAGGGAACGGCGGAGGCTATCTCAATATCGCTATCGAACTGGCGGATGAATTTCTGGATAAAGACAAACTGATCGTTTACACAGAAGGAAACAAACAGCCGCGCGATGAAGCAAAGTCAACGGTAAAAGGAAACTTTGAAGAAGGCCGCCTGGTCATTATGGTAGACGAATCGTCGGCTTCTGCCAGCGAGATCCTGTCCGGTGCCGTACAAGACTGGGACCGTGGTGTAGTTGTCGGTCGCCGCACATTCGGTAAAGGACTGGTTCAGAAACCAATCCCTATGCCGGATGGTTCAATGATCCGTCTGACAGTAGCCCGTTATTACACACCTACCGGACGAAGTATCCAAAAACATTATGAGAACGGTAAACTGGAGGACTACCAGCACGACCTGATCGACCGCTATAATCGTGGCGAACTGATGAGTGCCGACAGCATCCATTTCCCTGATTCAATGAAATATAATACACTGGAGACTAAACGTATCGTTTACGGCGGCGGCGGTATCATGCCCGACGTATTTATCCCTGTAGACACAACCCGCTATACCGATTACCACCGTAATTTGGTAGCCAGCGGACTGGTGAACCGTGTTTCCATGAGTTATCTGGACCGCAACCGTGCCGCGATGACCAAGAATTATCCGAAGTTCAGCCAGTACAAGAAAGATTTCGTTGTTCCTGAAGAGACATTACAGGAATTGATCGAACTGGGCAAAGGTGAGAAGATCGAGTTCAACGAAAAACAATACAATCGTTCCAAGCCGCTTATCACTCTTCAGATAAAGGCTCTGATCGCCCGCGACCTGTACGATATGGCCGAATATTTCCAGATCATCAACGACGATAATCCCAGTTTCAAGGAAGCTCTCCGCATCATCAATGACGAGGCTGTTTATAATAAGGAGCTGGGGAAGTAGAAATAATTCGAAGAAGAAGATATTTCCCGTATTATAAAAATAGAACCGACAAAGAATATAAATCTTTGTCGGTTCTATTTTTTTAGTAAGCCGGAAGCCATTCAATCTTTTTATGCTATTTCATATTTTGCCTGATCATTTGTCCTACTTCTCTCAATGTTTTCACATCGATATCCCGAATACGTCCCTCATAGTCCGGCCCTATATTGACTGAGAAAATATTTTCATATTCGACAGCCTTCCGGTAATCCTCGTATATCTTAGATGCCGGATGACACAGATTATCATGCTTGGGAAGCGAATAAAACCAGGTCGCTCCGCCCTCATGAGGAGGAAGAAGCGGATAAGTAAATTCTGCTACCAAGTATCCTTTATAGCTGGCTTCCTGTTCTTTATTATATTTTGTAGCTTCACTGTCTCCTAAGCGACCAGGAGTTCCCATCTCCCGCAGACATAAACGCCCGGACGGTTCACCATGGTTATACCCTACAAAACAATTAGGCTGGAACTGATGAACCCACCGGGTTGTTTCATCGTGCGAGAGACCACCGTCACCGGTTGCATGGTCAAACCAGATAAGTTCTATCGGACCATATTCCGTCAACAGTTCCTTTAACTGCGCCTTCTTTACTTCGGGATTATAACCTCCACCTTTTCCACGTGTAGCCTCAGGCCAGTTCCAGTCGCCTTCAGAAAAATAAATACCCAGCTTTATACCGTATTTATCACAGGACTTACGTAACATAGCCAACACGTCTTTTCCCAAAGGAGCATTCGTTACTTTAAAATCCGTTGTCTTGGTATCCCACAAACAAAAGCCGTCATGATGCTTTGTTAACAGATAAATATAATTCATACCGGCCTCCTTTGCCGTTTTCGCCCATTGGTCTGTATCACATTTCGTTGCACGGGAAAAATCCACCGGAAGTTCTTCCCCTGTCCATTCCTTACCGGAAAAAGTACTCAAAGACCAGCAAATGAACATGCCAAACTTCATATCTTTCATTTGGCGTGCTCTTTCTTCATCGGGAACAGGCTCTTTATCAATTATCTGTTTTGGATTCAAACAAGAAGTAAACAGCAAAAGAGACAATAGGCAGACCTGTAAAGTAAATTCTAAAGATGTTTTCATACATTACAATTTAAAGTTTGAACAAAAATATAGAATTACATTATTTTGCCATTGTAAAATAAAACTCTATAATTGCACTATCTTATTATAATCCATTTTCCAATGATCCACTTGCACCAGACATACGAGATTCTCACCGGAGGTTTTTATACAGGAAACTGTTCCTGGAATAAAAAGCGGACTGAAATAGATAACTGTTTTAAAATATACCAGTTAACAGAAGGTGAAGTATATATCTGCAATGAGGAACAGGAATTTATACTGGAAAAAGACAGAATATACTTTATTAATGGGAGTAAATTTTCCCATCAATACTGCAGACAGTCATTTTCGACTCATTGGTTGCATTTTATTCCTAAAGACCTGGTTGTCTATCAAGGATTGTTATCTTTACCCCTCATTGTCGACCTGTCCGATGAGAAAAACGGACAGTTTCATCGTATGTTCGATACAGAACGATTGCAGTCACTCAATTTCACGTCCTATCAGGAATATACGCTGGAATTGCTGAAAGCACAGACATTCATACAATCAAGCGTTATTGCGCTATTAGAAAAATATCCATTAGAAAATAACAAGCATATTCCGGATACACAACGTGTACAACCGGCTATCCAATACATAAACGACCATTTTACAGAGCCGATCCGGTTAGAACAGCTGGCAAACCTTTGCTGTATGTCACCCAATTACTTTCATAAGATATTTACTCAGACATTAAATTCCACTCCGGCTAATTATATCACTCTATTGCGGATGAACACCGCCTTGCAGCAACTTATCAATAATAAATGTACAATAAAAGAAATCGCCTATGAACTAGGATTCACAGACGATGCCTATTTTTCCAGAGTGTTCAAAAAGTACTACGGTATTACTCCGGGAGACTACAAACAAAAGAGAAAAGAGATTTTATTTTAACCTATAGAATCTCCATTATATCTTTCCAGCCTGTCACCCTTTGGTACATCTTATCCTTTACGCTCATATTATGCGGTTGGGTGAACAACACTTTCTTACCTCCAAAAGTCCGGAGATTCTTCAAATGATCGTCAATCATAATATCTCCCTTTATACTATCCTTCCGCCCGCAAAAAATCATTTGCTGCCAAGTGATGAACGGGGCTTACTGACCAAGGTACACGGAGGAGCAATCGCCGAATCCGGTATCCCTATCGAATTTACAGACTGGCTGATCCTGGGAATCAGTGATGTGCATCCCCAACAAGGATTAACCTGCCCGGACCGGGAAGAGGCCATGATAAAACGATGTATGATAGAACGGGCACGGAAACGGATCGTCCTAGCAGACAGTTATAAACTGAATACGGCAGAAGCCTACCATGTTGCTTCGCTGGGAGATATAGATTATCTGGTCACAGAAGATAACAAGAAAGAATATATCAGGGAGAATTGGCCGGCTTATTCATATAAGGTTTTATAAAAAACAATACGTCCGTTTTCCCTATAGATGCAACTATTCTATTTATTGCAGCATCATACTGATAAAGACATTAACACTAATCAGTATGAAACTATTCAATCGTATTCTTGTATCAATAGCTTTGATAGCTGCAGGCATCTGCCTGTTTTCATGTGATAATGACAGCGAAGGTTTCGGTTTTACCGAAAAAAACGGCCTTCCCAGTGCATTTAAGACAGATAATCAAACAATTTACCTGTCGTATTCCGGTAATCAACTACTAAAGATGATGAAAAAAGACGGCTCCACCACCTCATTCAACTATGAAGGGAATGAACTTCGCAGTGTCTCTTTCGCCCCTCCGGCAGATCCCAATATCGCAGATGGACATGGATCGAGTGATTTCGAAAGGGAAGGAAACAAAATTTTAGTAAAAAGTTGCGGAGAACCCAGCCTGGATGTTTCCTATAATCAGGAAATTGAACTGGATGAAAACGGATTACCGATCAAAATAACAGACCTGGGTGCATTTCAAATGACGAGTGAAGGATATAACAAAATAGGAGATGGAAAAAACTATTTGATATTATCCTTTGACTCATCAACAAAGAACCTGTTAAAACTCGAAATATTCAGTCTTGAAGATTCAAGACTTATTACAACCCACACTTTTACATACAATAATCAACCAGGATCAATGAGTCAAGTTGAATTACCATTATGGTTCTTCAGTTTTTGGTTCCAAAAGAGTTCATACTCGACAGGAACATATCCCCGTCAGTTTCTCAACCATCAAAACACACTGACAGAGGAAACGATCACGGATGGTGAGACCGGTAACACCCAAACCATACATTATAAATATACTTATAATAAGAGCTCATATCCGGTATCGGTCGACACTGAAGAAGAGAACATGGGAATAAGGTACTAAGGAACAGCCTTTAATATAGAAAAATTCTGTAACTTCGTATATTCTTCCACATAAGGAAGATACGAAGTTCGCATGAAAACACTCCGAAGAGTTACCGGTTATATTTTCCTTCTGCTATTTTGCCTGCAGGCAGCAGGACAGGAAGCAGACAGCGTGATCAATAAGCTCACCCGCTATATTCGTGCTACGGACCGGTTTTCGCAATATATACCACGGGAAAAAGTGTATCTACACTTCGACAATACCAGTTATTACCAGGGCGACAACATCTGGTTCAACTGTTATGTGGTCACTTCCGAGCTGTACGAAGCAACCGTATTAAGCAAAACTTTATATGTGGAACTATTGAATCCCGGTGGTGAAATTATAGATAAACGAATACTGAAGATAGAGAACGGACAGTGTCACGGTGATTTCACCCTCGGACAACTCCCTTTTTATTCCGGTTTCTATGAAGTCCGCGCCTATACAAAATATATGCTGAACTTTGGCGAAGACGTTATCTTCTCCCGCCTGCTCCCCGTATTCAATAAGCCGAAAGAAGAGGGGAACTATGAAGAGAAAAATATGCTGAAATACGGATACGGTAAATATCCGAAGAAACGGGAGAAACCCCAAAAAGGGAAAAAGGTAAATCTGAAATTCTATCCGGAAGGAGGAAACCTGATCCAGGACATTCCCTCCCAGATCGCCTTTGAAATAACAGATGCTTTTGGCAACCCACTGGATGCGACCGGAAAAATCATAAATGAAGAGAAAGAGGAAATTGCCGATTTTATCGTGACGCACGACGGAAAAGGCTTCTTCAATTATACCCCCGGCGCGGACAAACGAAAAGCTGTAGTCGACTATAACGGCAAAAAGTACCACTTCGACATGCCCCAACCATTACCTCAAGGATTTACCTTGCAGGTAGACAACCTTTCATCCGCTGACAGTCTCGAAATATCTTTACAGAAAAACAAACAGACACCCGCCGAAATGCTGGGCATGGTCATTACCTGCAGAGGTAAATTATATAACTATTGCCTTGCCAACATACTCCATAATGAACCGGTTCGTTTCAAAGTCGATAAAACAATATTACCTGCAGGTGTTTCACAAATTACTGTATTCGACAGCAATGGTGAAATCCGTTGCGACCGGTTGATATTCACAAACAAAGAAGAGCTGTTAACAATCAAAGCCAAAAGTGACAAAGAGACATACGAACCCTATGAAGCGGTTCACATGGAACTTTCAGTAACCGACCGGGAGGATAATCCGGTACAAGCACCTTTCTCTTTATCGATAAGAGACGGCATGAATGAAGTGAAGTCGGATTGTAATATCCTGACAGACTTGCTGCTTATGTCCGATATAAAAGGGTATGTCCATAATCCGTCTTATTATTTTGAATCCGGTGACTCCCTCCACCGTTCAGCCCTCGACCTGCTGATGATGGTACAAGGATGGCACCGCTATTCCTGGAAACAGATGGCAGGAACAGTGCCTTTCGAACTGAAATACAGACCGGAGCAAGGCATCGAGATGCATGGGCAGGTGGTTTCCCTTGTCCGGAAAATCCCTAAACCCAACGTTACCGTTTCTTCTTTCCTGCTCAAAAGAGGTGAGGAAGAAAAGGCAACCAGCGCATTCGATGTATTTGTAACCGACAGTCTGGGACGTTTCGCTTTCCAGGCTGATATAACCGGAAAATGGAATATGATCTTGTCAGTCAGCGAGAAAGGGAAAAAGAAAGACCACCGAATCATACTGGACCGGCTTTTTACCCCGGAACCTAAAAGATACCGTTATCCGGATATGCAGGTCACTCTTACCGATAAAGAACAAGAAAAAACAGAAACAGTCGATCCGGAAGAAACACCGGATACCCAAGAGTCTGAAGAAGACATCAACGCTTTTCTGACAGCCTACGAAGACTCGCTGTCGAAAGCCGGCAACAAAGAGAAAGTTCTCCGACTGGATGAAGTCACCGTAACCGCCAAAAAGAGATCGAGAGAAAAGGATATATTCAACAACCGTTCCAAATCAATCGCTTATTATGACGTTCAATCGGAATGGGACGACATCACAGACCAGGGAAAATATATCGGGAAGGACATACATGAGTTGATGATAAACATGAATAACAACTTCCGAAAAACCTTCTCCAGACAGGACGAATACCTGCAATATAAAGGGAAAACACCTCTTTTCGTAATCAACTACGAACGGACTATGGCTACTGAAATGGATTACAACAAATACAAGCTGATACGCCTCGAAGCCATCAAATCCATTTATATCAACGAAGATCTTTCTATCATGTGTAAGTATGCAGACTACAGAATGTCACCTTTGGAAGTAGATAAGTTCTATGGTTGTGCCGTTTTTATCGAAACATTCCCGGAAGATAAGATCCCGACGGATGCCGGTAAAGGAGTACGAAAAACCTGGCTGGAAGGCTACAGCCAGGTTAAAGAATTTTACAATCCGGATTATTCCATCCTTCCGCCGGAACCCGATTATCGCCGCACACTCTACTGGAATCCTTCAGTGACACCCGATGAAAAGGGTAAAGCTGATATCAGGTTTTATAATAACAGTAGTTGCAAAAAGTTCAGCATCAGTGCCGAAACAATTACTTCAGACGGAATAATCGGTATTTATAAATGATCAATATAAGTATAGCTGTTTCATTTTATCAAGATCCACACCTAATGTTTCAGTAAGGAACTTAGTCATGGAACCGTACTTTTCGTCTATTTTATCATAGGCGGCATTCAGGTATTTTTCATCGACGGTTACCAACGGGGCAATCTGAGGATAATATTTCAGATAGGAATCATACTTACCTGCGATATATTGCTTGCTAAGCATATAATCTTGCATGATCGTCGCCTTATCTACACCGAGAGCTGACAAAATAAGCATAGTAGCCACTCCGGTACGGTCCTTACCTGCCGAACAATGATAGCTTAACGGCAAAGAGTTCTCATCCTGAACATATTTAAAAAACTCTTTATACTTAGCTACATAGTCGTCATAGCTTACCATTTCGATATAACCATCTATCATGATCTGAGCAGTTTCCTCCTCACTAAGACCTTTCGAGATGCTTCCTATGATCTCATCAGAGAATATATTACCAGCATTGATCTCTAAATTATAAGGATTCTTTACCGTAGAAGGTAATTTGTCCGGTGCTGCCGGCAGCATACCGCCCAGCCCGCCTTCTTTTTCTGTAGAAGTACGGAAATCGACCACTGTCTTCAATCCTGTACTGGCGAGATAAGTAAGATCGGCATTATCCAGTTTATTCATTTCATCCGTACGGAACAATCTACCCCAACGAACATATTTACCCTCACTATTCTTTATACCACCCAGGTCTCTGAAGTTATACCCATGTACAGGTAAAAGTCTTTCCGCCAGCAAAGCCTGACCTTCCGAGTTCTTGAATAAGAAAAGTTGTCTCTTCGTAGCATCCCCACTTAAATCAAAAGCCCCTTTGCCATCACCTGTCAGACAAGGTGTATTCATATCGATATCTTCTGCTGTTGAACCGGCATATAACTCCCATGCTTTATCGGAAGTCACACTCAGCACAGCTTTCTTCGTTTCTTTATCGCGGGTAATCCCGGCATCCCCGCTTACGTCTTTACCAGAATAGCCAATTGTTGGTTTTTCATCATCATCGTCTCCACAAGAAACAAACAGTCCGGAGACACAAAACAGCAGCAATAAATAGTAAGATAAATTCTTTCTCATAACGCTTTTTACTCATTAATAAATGTTTTAAAGGCGCGCAAGGTACAGATTTAAAACTAATTACACAAAGACGACAAAGCTTTTAGCCTCATAAATGAAATATAGAATATCGTTTATTTATTTTAGAATATAAAATGTGATCGGATCACATAAAACGATTCTGCAAGACAAATCCGCAGCTCTGCAACTATCCTTATGCGAATCGATTATTTCCTCTTTACTTTACAGAAAAAAGAGAAACTTATGAAAGCAATCTTCCGAAATTTCCAGGTCACACTCCAACGGTTCAGACTGGCTTCCATACTAAACCTACTTGGATTGAGTGTTGCATTTGCCGCCTTTATCATTATTCTGATTCAAGTGCGGTATGAACGTACTTTCGATACCTCTTATAAGAAGTCCGGCCGCATCTATCGCATCGAGTCAACGTTGATACCTACCGAATCGAATCTTTCCTCCCGGGAAGCATATTCCTCCTTTTTAGCACGACCGCTGATTGAGATGTTACTTCCCTCCGCTCCCCGGATAGAGGCTTATTCCATCATGTACGGAGCATCATCCGAAATATATGCTAAATACAAAACGGCAGAGGGAGAAGAGCGAGGAATGATCCTTCCAATACGCAAAGTATCAGCGGGTATTACAGATGTATTTGATATGGAAATACTTGAAGGCACAGCCGGTTCCCTGTCTGAACCGGGTAAAGCATTGTTACCTGAAAGCCTGGCACAAAAAATGTACGGACAAGCCTCTCCTGTCAACAGGCAAATCTTCTTACCGGATGGTACTTTCTTCACAATAGGTGCCGTCTACAAAGATTTTCCGGAAAACACCAGCATAGTGAACGATATAAAGATCAACCTGGCAGACGCATATAAAAACGACTGGACAGACTGGGCGTTAACCCTTTTCGTAGCGCTGTCACCGGAAGCATCTCCGGAAGAAGCAGCCGGACAACTGACAGATTTCTTCGAGAAAACAGGACTGGGGAAACAGATGGGATTTACCCAACCGGTAACTTTCCGGCTTGACCCGATAGAAAGTATTTACTACCGGCACGATATAAACCTTGATATTACGCCCAAAGGAAACCGCATGATAACATATATCCTGTTATCCATCGCATTACTGGTCGTCGCTATCGCCACCGTCAATTTTCTGAATTTCTCTGCGGCACTCACTCCGGCACGGATAAGAAGCATAAACATACGGAAAGTGTTGGGAGAATCGACCACGTCACTCCGCTTCGCTCTTATTTTCGAAGCTCTGGGTATCTATCTGCTCGCATTTTTTCTGGCTTTATGCTGGGTATGGCTTTTCCATAAGGCTGGTCTTTCATTCATACTTCTCGCACCGGCTGAACTTCTAAAGAATACGGGAGTACTTTGGCACACATTTCTTCTGGCAGGAACCGCAGGTATAGTAACAGGGATATATCCGGCATTCTATATGACTTCCTTCCACCCGGCACTGATCCTGAAAGGTACATTCGGCATGAGCCCGACCGGTCGTACAATCCGGATAGCGTTAACTGGGGTCCAGTTTCTGATATCAACCGGACTCATTATATCTTCCCTTTTTATATGGCTGCAAAACAGGTATATGTATCATATGGAAGGGATAATCAACAACAGCCGGATCGTAACGGTCACACTGGATAAAGAGATCATGTCCGGACATGGAGATATGTTGATCGGGAAACTGAAGTCAACTCCGTCGATAGCAGACGTAGCCACTTCGGACTGGCCTGTCGGTTTTCTGGATTATTATCTTTATACGTATAGCAAATCTCCGCAGGATGAAGATATCATGTATTACTTCATTCCTGTCTCTTATAACTTCACAGAGATGATGGGCATTGAAATCATTGAAGGCCGCAACTTCGATAAAACAGATCAGACTGCTCCCGGAGAGAAACTGCTGCTGAACGAATTGGCAGCCCGGCAGTTTAATGTAAAACCCGGCGACAAGCTTGCAAACGGCAGTCAGGTTATCGGTATTATCAAAGACTTCCACTTTATGAATCTCCGGAAGAAGATCGAACCGATGGCACTTACATCCGGACAGTCCCAAAATCCGATTTTACAGCCAACCCTATATATACGCACAACGGGAAATGCTTACACCGCTGTCAAAAAGATCAAAGACTGTATCGCAGAAATCGATCCGCTATACCCGGTTGAAATCAAGTTTTACGACCAACTATTCGAGCAGACCTACCAAAAAGAACGGAACACGTCTGTTCAGATAAGCATGTTCAGCTTACTGACGATCATCATCTCACTCATGGGAGTATTCGGACTGGTTACATTTGAAACTCAATACCGGCGGAAAGAAATAAGCATCCGAAAGATTATGGGGGCTACGGTAACGGAAATCCTTGTCATATTCTATAAAAAGTTTGCCTGGATAGTATTTGTCAGCTTTCTCCTTGCAGCACCGGTTGCCTGGTATGGACTGAATAAATGGTTACAGGCATTTGCTTACCGGACCACACTACAGGGCTGGGTATTCATCTTTTCATTGCTTATCGTTCTGATAATTACATTTGTTACAGTAACTTTACAGAGTTGGCAGGTGGCAACAAGCGATCCTGTACATTCGCTGAAAAGTGAATAAAAAAGATTAAGTTTGTATGGATATGGAAAAGAACAAGAAACTAAAAGTATTTATCGGAACGCTGATATTCAGTATTCTATTTGCATTGCTTTTTAAATGGTGGACTACCGGCAATCCGTTTCATTCAACTACTATACTTTTCGGCACCATCATATTTACCATTATCCTGATCTCACTGAGCATCAGCAACACTTTTTTCGGCTACTTCCTCGCGATGCCGATAAAAAAGGTAAAGATGGTTATTATACCAGCCTTCCTCCTTTTTATGGTCATTATCTTACTGATATCTCTTATGGTCATCGGCGTGCAGATCTACCTGTTTCATCTGATCATGGGACTGGATACCACTCATTTTATAAACAACTTGTTTGAAGTGGAGTTTCCCCAAACCATCAAATATTATTCAGTCTGCGCTTTGATTGCTTCCGCTTTCTTCTTTTACAGTATCTGGCAGCAAGCGGTCGACCGTGAACAGCAACTAAGAGAAGAAAACCTGAAATATAAATACCGGACACTTAAAACACAGGTCAACCCTCATTTTCTGTTCAACAGCCTGAATACATTATCGGAAATTATTTATGAAGATACCAGGAAAGCAGACAATTACATTCAACAGCTTGCCTCCATCTACCGGTATATCCTGGATAACGAAGAGACCGACCTTATCCCGCTGAAAGAAGAGATAAGATTTGTCAACCGGTATTTCAGCCTTCAGAAAGAACGCGACGGAGAGAAAATCCAGTTAGAAATAAATATCCGACAAGTCGAAAGATACAGCATCGTCCCCATATCCTTACAGATATTAGTCGAGAATGCCCTCAAACACAATTCGGCATCCGAAAAGAATCCTCTGCGAATCATTATTCAGAATGAAAACGATCCGTTTATTGTAATTTCCAACAACATACAAAAGCGAAGCACATGGAGTAACTCTCCCGGAACAGGATTATCCAATCTGAAAGAAAGGATCAGACTGATCATGGGGAAAGAAATGACGATAGAGACTGAACAGAATCAATTTACAGTAAAATTACCAATCAACATTATATAATATGAGAGTATTGATCATTGAAGACGAACAACCTGCAGCACATAAGCTGATCCGTTTATTGCAGGAGGCAGATAAACAGACAGAAGTCCTCGACGTGCTCGGCTCAATAGAACTGGCAATAAACTGGCTCACCAATCATCCGGCTCCCGAGCTGATCTTTATGGATATCCAACTGGAAGACGGGATCAGTTTCGAAATTTTTGAGACTTGCCGGATACAAACACCTGTGATCTTTACGACAGCCTACGACGCTTATGCCTTGAAAGCATTCAAAGTCAATAGTGTCGATTATCTTCTGAAACCAATAGCCCCGGAAGATCTGAAAGCCGCATTGGAAAAGTTCAACACGTTCCACAGGCAGCCGGTAAATTATTCCAGACTGGAATCCATCATAAACCAGCTACAGCCCAAAACAAAGGAGCGTTTCCTTATTAAAGTCGGTGACCATTACCGGTCGATACCGACCTCTTCCATCGATAGCTTTTTCATCCTGGAAAGAAGCACTTTTATCCAAACCGCTACCGGAAAGAATTATGCCATCGATCATTCCCTCGATAAAATAGAGCAACTGGTCGACCCCGGAATTTTCTTCCGCATCAACCGGAATTGCATTGTAAATTATTCTGCTATCCGGGACATTATAGCTTATTCTTCAAGCAGACTCAAACTCATTCTCAACAATCAGACAGAGAAAGAGGACATGCTCGTCAGCCGGGAACGGGTAACGGAGTTTAAGGGGTGGATGGATAGGTAAGGAAGACAAGTTAAATCATGTCAGGAGACGTTACTTCAGTTTTGCTGTCAACTTCATTTCCGGCTAAGATTTTCTGCGTACAGGCAGATCCGGTCATTTCTTTATATTGTTCGCTATTCTCAGAATCAATATCTTTACCGTCAGTACTAATTATGGCTGTCATCGCAAAAGGTATTTTGTTTAATTCTCCAAAGATAACTTTTAGAACTCAAATATCATTCAGTATAGGCTTTTTATAAAGTAACGTGCACCTGATTTTCTTATCAAATACTAAGAGTAATATTCAAAACCAACTATCATACTATCATTCACAAGTTCAAACATTTTGTAATTCAATGCATATAAGCTATGATAGTTCGTATGATAGTTCCATTTTCAACTATCATACTATCACAAAACAGCTAGACAAAAATGGCAAGATATAGGACTTATTTTCAATCATATAGCTACATTTTCTTCTTGACATCCGGGTCTCAGGCACCTTCACACCCGGGTCTTAGCATCGTTTACATCCGGATGTAAAATGGCCCCAAATGGGGGTTTCAAGAGGAAGAAGTCACTACTTCCATGAAAAAAAGTGCTATAGTTGGGCAAAAAACATAGGATGCTATAGAGAAATTGTCGGTGTCTGACTTTTTGATTAATAGCGATTGGATAAATATTAAGATACACTAATGCATTGCATTTCTAAACAAATTTGTTTATTTTTGTAGTGATATGAAAGATCTGTTAGAAATATTGAAAGGCGTTCATCCCGGCTTATTATTGAGTAGGGAGCAACTTATCAAACTTGATTTTATTGATTGGTTAAAACCTACCCGATAAAAAAGATACCGGCTTCTTTTCCAATTATCCACAAACCAAAACAGCATAAAACAAAAAATCCCTCCGAACGAATTCAGAAGGATTTTGCATTTTGTGCGGCTGAAGGGACTCGAACCCCCACGGCCGGTATCGCACTGTATCAATGACTTACCATATTTCTTTATACTCTCAAAATCGAAAAATCCCCGATTTGGCACCCAATAAATTAAATATCATTATACGCTCCCGTATAAATAAATTAGTTGTAAATTAAGATAAGACAGCATTTTAAAAGAAACCATAAAGGAACCTTTGTTAGATGCTGTCTCAATGGAAGGATTATTTTACTTCTTCATAAGTATATGTTTCAGTCCAATTATTAGTTGTTTTCTCTCCTGAGTCTTCATAATACTCTTCTATCTTCACGGTCTTTACATATCCATAATCATCCAATTCATAATTGAAACGTAAATATCCATCTTCCGCAGATGCTTCTTTAGGTAAATATTTCGTAGCCTTTCCCATTAAGCCAGAAAAGAAATAGCTATCCCCATTTCCACATGAAAAAGGATATACTCCGTCATTATCTCTATATGCAACATAAAGTCCACCAATATTAGGGATATCAGTATAAGTTATTTTATCATATCCGTCAATATCCATGTTCTGAGTCAGATTTCCATTTTGATCATAAGTGAAGTTAACATAAACATTTGAACCATTTTTTATTGATTGCAAATAACCATCGGAATAGACGTATGTTGTATTTTCAGAACTTTCGATGAACCCTTCTTTATTCAGAGTCCATACATCAGTAAAAGATCCTTCATCATAAAAATGATCATTCGTTTGTGTTATGGAAACTTTATCGTCCTGATACTTATATTCAAGAATCCAAGGTTTTTTACTTCCAGAACCCGACCAAGGAATATCTTCTCCAGAAACTGATATTGTAACTTTGGATACTTTATTTTCTGAATAAGTATAATCCATTGTCGCATGGATGCTTTGATTATTAGATGTAAGTTCAATTTTAGTTACTCTCATTTTGGGTGTGTTGGGATTAGGTTCACCACCATTATCGTCATCATCACCACATGACACGAAGTTAAAACACAATGCA
>OOCU01000056.1_pt1 | contig 141134 bp, 101 predicted proteins | sample 1671781 | NCBI WGS metagenome assembly OOCU01 (sample SAMN06348192, study PRJEB24527) | human gut metagenome | reverse complement strand
CCGTAGGGGCGGTTCGCGAACCGCCCCTACAAAACTGTCATTTGGGTTCAATATTTTCTATACCTGAAATATTCGCCTTATAGATAAATAACCTCTTTTTTTCTTGTCTATTCGCTTGTAATTGAGTATCTTTATACATCTTGAACAAGTAAAACGAAGAGTTATGTCTGACGAAAAACAAAAGATCGAACGTGTGTGGGGATATCAGGAACTGGCCCTGTTGTACTTCCCCGACAGTAAGCCCGAATGTGCTTCCGTGCAGCTCCGGCGCTGGATCAAACTGAGTGACGAGTTGACTTCCCGGCTGACGGCTTGTGGCTGGAAACCGGGAAGGAAGGTGTTGACCCCCAAACAGGCGACATGTATTTTCGATCATTTGGGGGAACCCTGACTGCTCCTGGCTACTCGATCGTTGGTCTGACTACTCGATCACCGGCCTGTCGTCTTCATCATCCTTCGGCGGCGTTGTCGTGCTGCCGGAGGTGGCGTAACGCTCCGTCTTGAAGTTTTGTGCCAGCTGCACAAGCACTTTTCCCGGGCGGAATAGGATACGACGGCTTTTAATCAGGTTGGCACTGAAGTCCTTTTCAGTAGCCGCCCCTTTACTACCCAATACCACCTGGATATATCCCAGGTCGCCCAATTGAACGGTTTGCCCGTCCGGGAGTTTCTGTTTCAGGACGTGAAGCACGCCGTCCAATACCAGTTTCACGTCACCCGGCGTAGCTGCCGAGCGGTCGGCTATGATATCACACATCTGGGCGGTGTCGCACATCCCGGTCGAACTGCTTACTGCATATACCAACTTAGCGTCCGGCGCTGCATCCTTACTCATGTCCTTTCTCTGAACTAAACGATATTTTACTGCCATGATTAGAAAGTTTTTAATGGTGAATAACTTTGTTGTCTGTTGTAATATTACAATACAAAGCTACGACACGCGGCAAGCGGGCAGTTCGCGATTGTTCGTGTGGGTTGGGGGAGGTTCGGGGTTGTTTGGATTCTTTATGCTTCTGACAATATAGATTCGATCAAGGCTATAAATTCGGCAGACTTGGGACGTAGTTCAGATAACATGTCTCTATCATAAAACAGGAAATCGTCATAGTCACCACTCATCCTGTCATTAAAGAGTTGACTATAAAAGCGGGAATATTTCCGGTCGATCTTTCCTGTGACGATGAAATGCAATCCAAACATTTGCTTCACTCCATCATGGGTTTGTGCAGCTATATGATTTTTTACAAGTAAAGCGATAACAGCGTAATAGCAGGCATAATAAAGCCTGTTGACTGCGGCATTGTAGCAACTGTCTTTCATCAGGATATCAGCTTCATGTAATGTCTCTTTAGCCCGCTTCAAGCGATATGAAACCAATGCTTTTATGCTTTCTTCATCCATTTGCTGTTTCATAATCTGATACCCTCATTGATTACATTTATATAAAATGGAGTTTTGAACGGTCGGTTTTGCCATTGTTTTTTGGTATATACCAATGGGCTGATACTCACTTGTTCTGTCAATTCTAAATCGTATAGGGGATAGGTGATAGCGGTGATATCATTATAGGATAAATGGTCTTTATCAACCAATATTAAAATGTCTATATCAGAACTCGGCCTGGCATCACCCCTCGCTTCCGAACCGTACAGAATAACTTCTGCACCAGGTGCTACCCGATGTAAAATCTCTTTTATTTTATGTACAATATCAGGTCTGTTCATATACTACCTTTTCCACAAAGTAACAATATCTTTTCCTAAAAAGCAAATTCTGTTAGCTTTTACAAATGCACCTTCAGACTAGCCGGATTTTGCCGGGTATCCCATACCATTGAGGACGCAGGTTAGGAATATCTTCATGATTGTGTATGCGTCCGGCTTTAATATCTTCCAGGGATATAGCCAGATGAGCCTTCAGTTCATCTAAGGAGTATTGGGCAGGCGATGTTTGTCCTATAACTTCACTTAACCCATAAGAAGCTATGGGTTCATTGACAGATGAACGGGAAGTCGTTTCATCCGGTTCGGAGTACTTTTTCTTTGTCATAGATTTGGTTCCTTTCTTTATAATATAACCTTTGTCACAAAGGAACAATATCTTTTCCTGATAAACAAATTATCTCCATTTTTTATGTCGTCAGCCCCTTAAAACCACCTCTCATCCACTGCCGCCGTCCGTTCCGCCTCGCGGGTGATCTGTGAGAGGTGACGGAGCTGACGATGAAGGTCGCGGAAGAGGGTAGGGCGGTCAGCCGGGTCGACGGACTGTATCTGCCGACGCAAACGGCGGCCTTCACCGATGATCTTTTCTTCGTAATACTCCGTGAGAAGTATCCGGAGCATGACCTCGTGCGATAGCGGGATCTGCTCATCCGTCATCCCCTCCGGTACGCCTGGCAATTCGGGGAGGGCCGGAAACAACTCCGGCAGCAACTCTTCCAGGTAACCGGCGAACACCTGCAACTCCTCCGGACACTCCTCCTGCAACGCCAGGCAATGCAGCAAGTCATTGTAATCGCTGTCGGCAAACCGCATATCGTCCGCTTCGAGCATCCCTTCGAGCAAAGGAGCGAGCGACGGCTGTCGCAGGCAATACCCCAGCAGACGGCGTGCCGAATAACAACCCTGTGCGGTCAGATGATGCAGATAGGTACGAAAACCGGCCTTCCCCAGCCGGCGGAACAACTCGTCGGGATCCTCGCCGCCGGGGATAGAGGAAGTACGTACACTGAACTGACGCTGCCGTTCGGCGGCAATCTTTGCGGCAGCCTTCTGTCCGGGCCCGTCACCGTCGAGCAGAAGATGCAGGCAGGAGGTGTAGCGCGAGAGAATATCCGCCTGCCCGTCGGTCAGCGCTGTCCCACATAAAGCCACCGTGTGACAGAATCCGGCGGCATGCATGGCGAGGACATCCTTATATCCTTCCACCATAAAAACGAAGCCCTCCTTGCGGATCGCCTCTGTTGCCCGGTGAATCCCGTAGAGCGTGCGGCTCTTGTCGAACAGCCCGTCGTTTGCGGTGTTGATGTATTTGGGGGAACTGTCGGCTGCTGCGTCCGGCAGGCCATTGTCGATACGGCGTGCACCGAAACCCGTCAGCACCTTTTCCGCATCGTAGATCGGGAAGACAATGCGGCTGCGCATCGCACGGAAAGCATCGGGCACAAAGGCCGGAGCCAATCCGACCCCGAAGTCGAGCCAGGTGGGTGACAGCTCGCTGTGGCCGGAGGGACAGGGCTGGAGGGATTGCAGGAATTGTTGGTTGGCGGAGAGAAGATTACACACCCCCTGCCCCCTCTCAAGAGGGGAGGGAGTTACCCCCTGCTGATCCGGACTGATAGTAACTTTTCCCCTCTGGAGAGGGGGCAGGGGGTGTGTCACCGATGTAGATCCTGCCGTCGATCCTGCCGTCAAAATCCCTACCGCTTCGGCAAACGAGCAATGCTCCATCTCCATCACCAGCGTGATCACATCGCCTCCCGCCCCGCAGGCATGGCATTTGAAAAACTGTTTGCCCACATGCAGCATCAGTGACGGATGATGGTCGTCGTGAAACGGGCATAGCATCTTGTAGTTGGTGCCAGCCCGATGCAGGGTGGCATAACGCGCCGCCACCCGTTCGATGGGGTTGGCGTTTTTTAATTGTTGGATGTTCATGATAATTTGTTTTTGTAAGGATAAATCTGCGTCAGGCTGGCATTATACCGGAAACGCACTTCGCCCGTCGCCCCGTTGCGGTTCTTGGCGATGAACAACTGGCCCACGCCGCGCATATCCTCCTTCGTATGCTTGTCGTAATACTCGCGGTACTGCTCCGGACGGTAGACGAACGCGATGCTGTCCGCTATCTGCTCGATCTCGCCCGAGTTGCGCAGGTCGCTCATCACCGGGACATGATCCTGACGCGCCTCGCAGTTACGGTTCAATTGCGCCAGTACGATACCCGCCACATCCGCCTCCATGATCAGGTTCTTCAGCTTACGGCACACATCGCCCAACGCCAGATCCATCGTGTCCCTCACCTCGCCACGCCCGGCAGGATTCACCTGTATCAAGTTGAGGTAATCCACGATGATCAGGTCGAGCGGCATCCGACGGTGCAGCGCCATCGTCTTCGCCCGGATCTCCTCGAACGTGCAGCCGCTGCAATAGTTCAGGAAAAGCGGCAGGCGATCCAGCTCCTCGGCCGCCGCCTCCAGCTTCGCCCGGTCGTCTTCCGCCAGTTGCTTGAAACGCAGCTTGTCGGGCTCCACGCCGCTCAGCATACAAAGCAGGCGGCTCACCAGCTGCCGTTCCGTCATCTCCAGGCTGAAGAAACAAACCCGCTTCCCTTTGCGTGCCACCGCCAACGCCATGTGGAGCGCCAGCGCCGTCTTCCCCATCGAAGGACGACCCGCCAGCACCAGCTGTTCGCCCCGGTAAAGACCGCCCAGATGACGGTCGAACTCCGCGATGCCCGTCGTCAGTTGCAGCATCTCTCCGGCGGCATGCAGGCTCTGTTCGCGGTAAATCGTATCGAGGATGCGGCGGCTCACCTCCCCGGCGGCATGTGTGGTACTGCTGACGGCAAAGAAATCCTCCAGCTTCTGAACGCCCTTGTGCACCTGTCCGAGCAACGACACCACGTCGACCGCCGGTTCGTGCGCCTTGATCGCATGCTCTTTCATATCGGCACATAGCCGGCGCAACACCCAGCAACGCACCACCGCAGCAGCATACGTCCGGATATGCGACGCATTGCGCACCGTCAGCAGATGGTCGACAATAAATCCCAACCCGTTCAGACGCGCCGCCTGCTCAGGTTCGAGCAGGCGCATTTCGCTTTCGATGCTCAGCATATCGATGTCCGCCTCGCGGTCGTGGAGCGCCGTCATGGCACGGTAGACCAGGCGGTAGTCGGGGTTGGTAAACATATCGGGCAGGAGACGCTCCGCCACGTCGGCAATGGCGTTGCTTTGTGCGATAACGGCCAGGATAACGGCACGTTCCATCTCTTCCGTAGCCGGGAGGGGGAGCGGGAACTGTTGTTGTTTGTTTGCTTCTTTTGTCATGATCTGTCTGTTTTTATTTAGGTGAATCGTACGTAAACGGGGCGAAAACTCTCTCTCTGATAGGCCGGCGGTATGTGCCGGGCCGGTATGGCCGGCGGCAGGTTACCGATGACGGGTACCTTCATCCAGTCGTCGTAACCCACGATCGTAATGATCGTGAAGCGGGGCAGCCGCTGCACGGCGATCACGCCGTCTGCCACCATATCGTCCAGCAATACACTCAATCGCGACCGCGAGATTTGTGTCTTGTCTTCGATAGTCCGGTAGCTTGTGATCCATTCGCCTCGTTGGCAGTAGACGGTTTGCGAGTGGATGGAGATCTCTCCGTCGCGCTTGTTGGCGTGAAACAAGAGGCAGAGGTATAGATTGCCGTACTGGCGGGTGTATGAGTCGTCGGCATACATCTTGCTTAGAATGGTGTTTGGCACTTTGAGAAATCCTCTCAGAAACAGGTCGGTTGTTTTGTTGTTCATGTTTTGCATAACGATATGGTTTTAAAGTTGCTGTTAACAAATATTAGTAGACAATCTTTAAGACAATCTCCGGACGGTCTTTTCTCTTTCTATCGGTTTATATATCAGTCTTTTACAAAGTCGAAAAACGGGCTTCGGAGACAATCGTGAGACGATCTTTGAGACGCTTTTCATTATTATATAAGAATATATATAAGAGAGCAAGATGTTTTTCTAAAATTTTTAACAAATATAAAGCCGATATCCGAAAGGTCGTCTTCCCTGTTTTCAGGAGGTTAAACGCCTTGTTTTCAAAGCGATCCGTAAAAACCGGTCGAAAGGTTTCCTCTCTTCCCGGGATAAATGTTATTTATGTTTTTGTTGTTCGTTCTTCTTTTGCTTGATTTCTTTTGTCAGCGCATGGATGCTTCCGTCGACGTATTCCAGTTCAGGCAAGACGGTCTTGAGGCGGCTTCTCATGCCCGAGAGGCTGTATTTCGACAGAAGGATGCAGTTCAGGATTTTCGCCAGTTGTTTGATAGTCATATCTCCCAGCAATCCCCGTCGTCGCAGGGCGCTCATCAGTTCGATCAGTATCTGTGTTTTCTCCGGATTGTCGATGCGTAAATGGGCGGGCAAGACGTCGTGACATCCGCATGGCCCGGCCAGTTCGAGGGCGTAGGTGGCGAAGAAGTTTCTTTTGAAGGCTTCTTCCTGCTCGCTCAACGGTTGGGTTTTGAGCAGGAAGAGGGCGGTTTCGTGCAGCAGTGCGCCGCGGTCGGTGTATGTACTTAAAAAGCGTCGATAGGTTGTGAAGGACTGGATGAGTCTTCGGTTGCAAATACTTTTTTTTCTCATGATTTTTTTATATTGTGGGAAGAGAGGACTACCTATGCTTATTGTGTTTTTTATGAATTATCCCGATGGATGGTTTTCCTTGCGTGGGCGGGGCTGACATGGTAGTATCACCAGGGTAGCTTGCCTGTGTCGTTACGGTGGGTTAAGCATGCCGTTCGGACGGGATAACCATGCCGGTATCGGGTGGTTGTTTGTTTTGTTAAGTAATAAATCTACGTGTTTGATCAATAAAAACGTGACGGCAAATGTATATCGATTTTCCGGATAGGAAAATCAAGGGGTAGGAGCTGGGGAGGGGGAAGGGGGGAAGTAGTCTTTAAAGGACTATGTCATTTTCTTTTTCCTTTAGGCTATGCCTTGAAAAGTAAGCCTGTTTTCTAAACACAAAATAAACAATAACAAACAGGTAGATAACAGGTATTTGCTTCACCGGTATTTCCGACCGAAATACGAGTGAGAATCCGTCTGCATGTTACCGAAAAACAGCCTTCCAATTCTATATAAAGATAAACGAAAAATGTTTAATTGAAAAATTTTTAAAGCAGAAAATAACCGGTGTGGGCATTGAATTTTGAGACATCATATCAACTGAAAAAATAATCCGCCATCTTCCTGAAAGGTGAATTAATATTAATATATCAATATATTAGTTTATTAAATCCGATATCTTCTCCATAAAGAAACAGTAATTATCATAGTCCTTTAAAGACTAGTTCCTGCCCTTTAGCGCATTGAAACTATAAAATGAAACGATAAACGAATCGCATAAAATGAGAAAACTGATACTTGTATTGAATATATTGGTGATGATGGTTTGCGCCGTTTGGGGGCAAGATGGAGTGTGGAATGGAGAGGTAGCTGGGACCTTGGAACCAACCTCGGAAAATCCAAATGTCTATCATATTTCTACCGCAGCGCAACTGGCTAAATTGGCGGACTTGGTGAATAAAGGGAACAATTTTGTAGGCAAGACGGTTATATTGCAAAATGATATTGTTCTTAATGTGGGCGTGTTGGATGAAGATGAGCAGTTGAATAAAGGCCCGTTTATAGAGTGGACGCCGATAGGGAAGGACGAAGAGAAACCTTTTAAAGGAACCTTTGATGGGAATAATAAAACGGTGTCGGGGGTTTATGTTTATATTGATGCTGGTAACGATAAAGCTTATCTAGGTTTGTTCGGTTGTCTTGGCGAATACGGTAACCAATACGGTGAGATTAAGAATGTCGGGGTAGAGGATAGTTATGTGAAGGGGACAGGACGGTATGCCTATGTCGGCGGCGTGTGTGGCTATAGCTATGGCTCGATATCGAATAGCTATAATGCCGGTTCAGTGACGGGGGATACGGGGGAGGGGGATGTCCCCTCTGCCTCTGTCGGCGGCGTGTGTGGCTATAGCTATGGTGGCACGATCTCCAATTGTTATAATATCGGTTCGGTGACGGGGGAGGATACGAAGATGAATGGAAAGGGCTATGCTTTTGTCGGCGGCGTGTGTGGCTCTAGCTATAACTATAGCTCAATCTCCAATTGTTATAATGCTGGTTCGGTGACGGGGCAGGCAAAAACCCAAGCCTATGTCGGCGGCGTGTGTGGCTTTAGCGAGAGCGGAATGATCTCCAATTGTTATAATGCCGGTTCGGTGACGGGGGAGGCGGAAAGCTTAGTCTATCTCGGTGGCGTGTGTGGCATTAATGAAGGTGAAATCACCGGCTGCTACTATCTTGACGTGGATGGCGCTCCGGATAAAGGGATTGGGAATAAGGATGATGATGAAGCAAAGACTTGCCCCGCTGAACCTGGTGCTTTTGCCGAAGCAGTGAATGACGGCCTGGTACGAAATCCAGAAACTCCCTGGATAGGCGAAGCCACAGTAGTTGATGATCAGATAAATTTCCCCATCTTAGCTAGGGCTCCGGAACAAGGTCAGGATGGTATTTGGCTTATCTCTTCAACGGAGGATCTTAGCTGGTTTGCAGAGAAGGTGAATAGTGGATGTGCTGAGCTCAATGGCAAGTTGATGGAGGATATTGCGGTGTCGGAGTATACGTTGGGTGACACGGCACCTGCTAAGGAGGATCATTGGACGCCGATAGGGAACTACGATTACCCTTTTAAAGGAACCTTTGATGGGAATGGTAAAACGGTGTCGGGGGTTTATATTGATGATGCTACCAGCAATGCTAATCTAGGCCTGTTTGGTTATCTAGGCCAAGACGGTAAGATAGAGAATGTCGGGGTGGTGGATAGTTATGTGAAGGGGACGGGAAAGGAAACCTCTGTCGGTGGCGTGTGTGGCCTTAGCAGTGGCTCGATAGAAGATAGCTACAATGCTGGTTTGGTAGAGGGAGGGGAATATGCCTTTATCGGTGGCGTGTGTGGCTATAGCGTTGGATCGATATTAAATAGCTATAATGCCGGTTCGGTTAAGAGGGGAGAGGGTATCGATGTCGAAACAGAATTTCCCAAGGTTGGTGGCGTGTGTGGCTATAGCGCTGGATCGATATTAAATAGCTATAATGCCGGTTCGGTAGGGGGGGTAGGATCCGTAATCTCTGTTGGCGGCGTGTGTGGCGATAGCTTTGGATCGATATTAAATAGCTATAATGCCGGTTCGGTAGAGGGGACAGGAGAGTATGTCTTTGTCGGCGGCGTGTGTGGCAATAACTCTAACGATGGCTTTGGCTCTTCTGGTTCAATATCAAATAGCTATAATGTCGGTTCAGTAAAGGGGATAGGAGAGTATGCTGATGTTGGCGGTGTGTGTGGCTTTAGCGGTGGATCGATAGCCAATAGTTATAATACTACTTCAGTAACGGGGGGAGATGGTGCTTCTGTCGGTGGCGTATGTGGCTCTAGCGGTGGATCGATAGCCAATAGTTATAATACTGGTTCAGTAACGGGGGGAGATGGTGCTTCTGTCGGTGGCGTATGTGGCTATAACCATGAAGAAGACAAAATCACCGACTGCTACTACCTTACCGGAACGGCAACGAACGGGATTGAGGATGGCACCGATAGTGGTAATGAGAAAGCCGCCCCGAAAACAGCTAAAGAGTTGGCTGATGAGATGGCTGAGAAGTTGGTTGGGGCTCCTTGGACAGTTTTCGCTGGCTACACTAGCGGAACCCTTACCCTTCCTGCCTTTAGCGAAGACAGCCAGATAGAGATACATTTGGCGGTTGTAGATGAAGCAGCCTTGGCGTCTGTGATAGACTTCGTAAATGAGAAAGTGCAGGAGAGCACAGATTACGAAGTGGCAACAGACCTGTCGTTTGAAGCGCAAACTATAGTAGAGAATGAGATTATATTAGATAAAACTTATACTACTATCTACGTTCGCCATAAAGATGGAAAAGAGGGCGACAAGATCAGCGATGTCATCGCTCTTTCACGCCCGGCAACATTGACAGAATTTTCAGAGGATGAGGAAAAGACAACAGCAACTAGCATTACGTTGAAAGCTACTACAGATATAGAAGGTAGGGTTATTGAATATGGGAAAGCGAATGCTGATGGGCCTCCTACAATCACTTGGCAGTCAAGTCCAACCTTTGGCGATCTTACTCCTGAGACCAAATACATCTTCTATGCCCGTATCCAGGCTACGGAAAGCAGCTTTGCTTCTTTGTCCTCCGAGGTGGATGTTACAACAAAAAAAGGCTGTGAGATCACGATTAATGCTGGTATAACTAATGGTACAGTTAAAACAGATAAGACAATAGCTTCTGAAGGTGAGATTGTCACCCTAACGGTCAGCCCTGCCGAAGGCTACGAACTTACATCTTTGAAAGCAAACAATGACGAAGTATCCGAAATGGCTGGGGATAACAAATACACTTTCAAAATGCCGGAAAAGGCTGTAACTATAACGGCTGTTTTCACGATAAAGACCTACATTGTAACCGTATCGTGTGATATCGAGCGGGGGACCGTCACTGGTAGTGACACATACGAACATGGCGCAACAGCCACGTTGACGGCAACGGCAACGAGTGGTTACCACTTCACGCAGTGGAGCAGCGGTGAGACAGCCAATCCGTTGACGATAACCGTTACCGGCAATCTCTCTTTGACTGCCTCCTTCGAAAAAGACCAGGTGCCGGAACCGGAACCAACTCCCGACCCTGATCCCGTCTACTACTACACCGTCACGATCCCCGAGTCGATCACCGGAGCCATCATCCACGGCGGCGGTACGCATCAGGTGCGCGAAGGCAGCTACATCGACTTCTCCATCGAGATCGACCCGGCAGGCACAGGCGAGTATCCGACCGTCACCGTCGACGGCTATTGGTGGAACACGCTCAGACCCGACACGCGAGGCAACTACCGCGTCTATGTCTACGACGACGATTGCGACATCCGTATCGGCGAAGTGAGCGGCTACGGCACCTACACCCTGACGCTTCCCGCCGACAGCCTCTTCGAGGGCGACGACCTCTATCGCAGCGGCGTGGGCATCGCAGTTACGTCCGCTTCGTCTTCGCCTTCATCCGACGCGCTCCGTTACCCCTTCGGCACGGAGCTGACGCTCACGGCCGTGAGCGACACCCATCGCACCTTCGTCGAGTGGATGGACGGCAGCCGACGTTCGCCGCTGACCTTCCGTCTGCGTGAAGACACCGAGGCTTACGCCTGGTTCCGTGCGCTTCACCCCGTGGGCAACGAAGAGATCGCCGTAGCCGGTATCCGTATCCGTACGGAACGTGGAGGCTCTATCGTGATCGACACCCCGAAGAGGCTCCCGATAGCCATCTATGCGCTCTCCGGCCAATGCCTCCGTCGCAGCGAATCGGAAGGCACGACGCGCTTCAGCGGCCTGAGCGAAGGCAGCTACCTGGTGGTAGTGGGAACACATAGCGAGGTGGTTATCGTTCGATAACCACCGTAGGGGCGGGGTCTGCCCGCCCTTTATCCGGGAAGGCATAGAGAGGGCGGTTATATCGGGTATAAGTTATTATTTACCAGATCATAGAAAGCAGAGACGAGCTGTTGCTCGTTTCTGTTTTGTTTGTGGATATATAAGGAGACATATAACGTATAATCTTCACATGCTGAGGAACCATCATACTTTCTGATATTCCCGTCGTTATACCGTGAGAACCAACGGGAGAAAAGCTTCTCACGCTTCACCTCTTTTCCATCGCAATTATCGCATACCATTATCATTGCATTTTCATTGCGAGAAAAGAATTTCTGTAAAATGGAAACAACGGTAATAGCTATTCTGTTATCTATGGGGTGCATAGACTCACTTTCCGGCTCGATATTGAAAGTATAAACCGAATGGAAAGCTAGGGGGTTGCAAATTTGATTCCACGGGCTTTGGCTAATTCTTTCAGGTTACCGCCTGTCTGAATGCATTGACGTATAGCTCGTTTATCCTCCAGCATACGCTGAAAGATATTTATTTGCTCTTTTGTTTTTACGTTCTTCTTCATTAGGCTTGATTTTTCTACAAAGGTAGGAACTCTTTTGCACAAAACAAAAGAGTTGCTCCTGAAAAAGAAGAGGAACGAATATTTTGTTTTGTCGTACAACGACATCACATCCATCACTTATCCTTTATACGATTTGGAATTGGCAGAACACATTAGTATCAGCCCATTGGTCTACACCCAAAAACAATGGCGGAATCGACCGTTTAAGACTCCTTTTTATGTGAATGTCGTTAATGAAGGAATTTTATTATGACGACTTTGTTTATTCCAGCGCAGAAGAAATAGACGAATTATTACCCAAAGCAACCGCTTTTATCGAAGCCGTAGAGCGATTGCTTTCCTTGTAACATAAAGATAAACGCAACTTAACCCCTTTGTATCTCCTTTGTAATACCGTGCCTTTACTTTTGCAGCATAATTTAATAGCAAAAGAAAAGAGTTATGAAAAAAAGTTTAGTGTTATTAGTTGTTTTATTAGGAGCTTCATTCTCCCTGCTGCGTGCTGCGACTGTTGCCGATGGCGATAATGACAAGACAGACAAGACCAATGTGGAAGCTATTCCTGCCGAAACATGGGAATTTTATTCCACCGTTCAGGAGCCTACTGCGGAAGAACTTGCCAATGCGAACAACCATAAGTTCGGCAAAGAGGTCGGATGCCTGTACAGTGCATTTATGGATATGTATGTAGTGAAGGAAGAAGTCGTTCCGGGCGATCCTGCCCGTCGTACGGTGATTCGTAAGCCGGGTATCTACAATGCCGTCCGTTCCATCGAAAAACAGTTGAATAAGGATGTGAAAAGTAATAAGCTGACGAAAGAAGCTGCGGCAGACGAATTTGCCAACGTATTGAAGATTGCTTTGGCCGCCATCGACTCCGACACGATTACTTTTGAGGAAGCCCTTCAAGGTAACAAGAAAGATTCATCCCGCCTGTTGGCTATCTTCGACAACGTCAAACTGAAGAACCTCTATTAATTCCTCCTCTTTCCCCTAATACGTTTTATTGATAAATAAAGTTATAGGGCAGGTCTGTTTCCTGCCCTGGGACTTTGTATGTCTTAATTAATTCATTTGGATATGAAGAACAAATTTTACTTAATGCTTTGCGGGCTTCTGCTTTGTACCTCGCTGGCGTTTGCCCAGTCGGTGAAAGTGACCGGTACGGTAACGGATAAATTAGGTCCGGTGATCGGTGCAGCCGTAGTAGTCAAAAACTCCACTGTCGGCACAGTAACCGATATAGACGGTCACTATGAGCTTGAAGCGCCCAGGAACGCGACACTGGTTTTCTCCTTTGTCGGATACGAGACGATAGAACGTCCGGTAGGAGAACTGAAAGTGATCAATGTAGAAATGTCCGACGACGTCAAGCTGATCGACGAGGTGGTGGTAACCGCCATCGGTATCAAACAACAGAAAAAGAAACTGGGCTACACCACCCAGCAAGTAAGTACGGAAGCGCTGGAACAGCCGGGTACGGTAAATGTGGGTAACGCTCTTTCCGGACAGGTAGCCGGTCTGACCGTAAACAATCCGACCGGACTTTTCCAGGCACCGAGCTTCTCCCTGCGCGGCAAGACACCGCTGATGGTTGTAGACGGTATTCCCGTGGAATCCGACCTGTTCGATGTCTCTCCGGAGAATATCGAAAGCATCAACGTACTGAAAGGTACGGCAGCAGCAGCCCTGTACGGCTCGCGTGGTAAGGACGGTGCCATTCTGATAACTACCAGGCTGGCGAAAGAAGAAGGTCTGGTGGTAACAGCCGGCATATCCAGCATGGTAACAGCCGGTTTCACCGTATTTCCTGAAACACAGACGGAGTTCGGTTCCGGTTCGAACGGACAGTATGAGTTTTGGGACGGTGCCGACGGCGGTATCTCCGATGGCGATATGACCTGGGGACCCCGTTTTGAAGGGCAGAAGATCGCCCAGTGGAACAGCCCGATCCGCGACAAGCAAACGGGTGAAGTGATCCCCTGGTGGGGCGATGTCTCCGGCTCTATCTACGACGACCGTACACGCTACGAACGCGTTCCGATCACCTGGGAGGCACACGACAACTTGAAGGATTTCCTTCGTACGGGTGTCATCACCAAAGCGACCTTCTCCGTGGCAAACAAGACTAAGAAAGCCAATTACAACTTCAACGGCGATTTCTCCAAACAACGCGGACAGGTTCCGAACACCTCCATCTATACGGGCGGTCTGAACTTCAATAGTATGTTCAATCTGAGCAATAGCGTGACGCTTTCTTCCAACCTCTCATATAATAAGGTCTATTCGCCCAACTATCCCCGCTACGGCTACGGCCCTAAGAATCACATGTACACGATCCTGTTGTGGATGGGTAACGACGTGAACGGAAAGGAACTGTCACAGCATCTGTACCGTCCGGACTCGGAAGGAACCCGTCAGGCAAACTATAACTATGCCTGGTATAACAACCCCTATTTCGCAACCAACGAGCTGACACAGAAGCACGACCGCAATACGGTAAACGGTCAGGTAAAACTCAACTGGGACGTATTGCCCGGACTGACCCTGCAGGGACGTGCCGCCGGTCGCCTGGAAAGTACGTTTGAAGATATGAAAAGTCCGAAGTCGTACATGAATTACGGCGATTCGCGTAACGGCGATTATAAGACCTGGAACAGCGAACAGCTGGATATCAATGCGGATGCTTTGGCTACTTATACACACGCTGTCAGCAAGGATTTCGCCTTTACGGCCAATCTCGGAACTTCTCTCTACTACCGCCAGATACGTAAGGAAACGCAGGCTACCGACGGACTGATCGTCCCGAAAGTATATAATATGGGAAACAGTCTGAACCCGGTCAGTGCGACCAACCTGATGAACGAGAAGGCAATCGAGAGCGCCTACGGCTCCGTGAACATCGACCTGTTCGAAGCGCTCTTCCTGACCTTCACCGGACGTAACGACTGGTCGTCTACGCTTTCGGCTGCCAACAATTCTTATTTCTATCCCTCGGTTTCCGCCAGTACGCTGGTGAACGAATATGTGAAGCTGCCTTCGTGGATGGATTATCTGAAGGTCAATGCTGCCTGGGCACAAGTATCCAGCGACCTCGATCCGTACGCCTTGCAGGCAACCTACGCAAAAGGTATCCTCTATGGCAGTACGCCTTCGGTGACCTATCCGAATGCCGTGACCGATCCTTCCGGCTCCGGAACGGTGACAGCCCTGGTGAATCCGGATATCCTGCCTCAGAAGACCTCTTCCTTTGAAGTCGGTATGTCTACCTCATTCCTGCATAACCGCCTGGGATTGGATCTGACTTACTACCGTATGCTCGATGAGAACAGTATCATCAAACTGCCTATCTCCGAGGCATCCGGTTTCCCTTACCGCTTTGTAAACGGCAATGAATATACGACGAACGGCTTCGAGCTGATCGTGAACGCCACACCTGTACAGAATAAGCACTTCACCTGGAATGTGTCGACCAACTGGAGCAGCAACATCCGCAAGCTGACCAAGATTTACGGCGGTCAGGAAAAATTCGGTGACCTGAAAGTGGGCGACCGGGCGGATGCCATGTACGCTACCGAATGGGAAAAGACCCCGGACGGCCAGCTGATCCTGGATGCTAACGGCATGCCGACCAAGAGCGCATTTACCACCCATATCGGTAACCAGTCGCCCGACGTTCGCTACGGACTTCAGAATACGTTTAAGATCAAAAAGTTCACCGTCAACATCGATATAGACGGCGCGATAGGCGGCACATTGGTGTCGACTACCACCCAGAAGATGTGGTGGGGCGGAAAACATCCGAAGTCGACTATGTACCGTCAGGAAGAATATGAGAACGGCGGCAAGGCGATCTATGTGCCGGAAGGTGTAAACATCGTCAGCGGTGAGGTTACCTATGACGTGAACGGGAATATCCTGACAGATACCCGCGTGTACAAGAAGAATGAAACGGCTGTCAATATCCAGACCTGGGCACAGAACTATCCGTATCGTGCCGTGGTCCGTACCAGCGAAAACGAGTTGTTCGCCAACACTTTCAACCGCTCTTACTTGAAGCTGCGCCGTGTGGCTGTGTCTTACGACCTGAAGAACCTCTTCGAGTCGAATGTAATCAAAGGACTGGATCTGACCCTGTTCGGCAACAACCTGGCAGTCTGGAAGAAAACGCCTTACCTCGATCCGGACTTCGGTGCCAGCGACTCGGACCTGCAGGACCCTTCCGCCCGTTATATCGGTATCAGTGCAACCATCAAATTATAATCTTACGATAAAGCAATGAAGAAATATCTGAAATATATAGCAGCCGGTGCCGCTTTGGCATTCACCTGCAACTCGTGTATCGACCTGGAAGAGATGAATGTCGATCCGAACAACCCGACGACCACCGATCCGGCACTCTTGCTTACCGGATTGTCTTTCAAAACATTCGAAGAATCGGACGCACAGGTTTGCCACGCAACGAAGCAACTGGTCTTGACCTCCGGCGAAAGTCCTTACCAGGTGTATAAATGGACACGCGGCGGTTTCGGTTACTACAGTAACCTGCGCGATGTGACGAAGATGAAAGAGGAAGCGGAGAAGAGCAACGAGACGGCTTATGAGGCTTTGGCTCTTTTCTTTGAAGCACATTATTATTATATGTTGACGATGATGTTCGGTGATGTGCCTTGCAGCGAAGCCTTGCAGGGCGAAACGAACGAATTGTACCAACCCAAATATGACTCGCAGGAGACGGTACTGTCTACCGTGCTTGCCAAGCTGGAAGAAGCGAATACGTTGTTGACCGACAATAATAGCATTATCAGCGGCGATATTATCTATGGAGGCGACCTGCTGAAATGGCGCCGCCTGATCAATGCCTACCGGTTGCGTGTCCTGATGTCCTTGTCGAACAAACAGACCGTAGGCGGGATAGATGTGAAGTCAACCTTTGCCCGTATCTTCCGGGACGAACCGCTGATGACTGGCGAAGCCGACAACGGCCAGCTCGTCTTCCTCGATCAGCAGGACGACCGCTATCCTTATTTCAACGACAGCGACTTCGGTTCGGGACGTTATATGGATTCTACCTATGTGGCTGTCCTGGCTGCCCGCAAAGATCCTCGTCTGTTTGCTTTCTGTACGCAGACTCCTGCTGCGGAAAAGGCGGGACTCGCCGTGGACGATTTCGCCTCCTATGATGGCGGCGATCCGGCGATCCCTTACAGCCTTGTCAATGATAAAGTGACATTGGGCGGTTGTTCCAAACCCGCCACCCGTTATTACCAGCATCCGACCAACGAGCCGATGATCCTGTTGGGATACACCGAGCAGCAGTTGCTTCTGGCGGAAGCGGTGGTTCGCGGCTGGATTTCCGGAGATGACAAGGAGTTTTACGAATCGGCAGTCAAGGCTTCTTTCCGCTTCTATGAGAAATATGCTTCTTCCGTAGCCCAATATTTGGGGGAAGATGCGGCTGAGGCCTATCTGCAGGGCGACAAGGTGGCTTATGCTTCTTCGCTGACAAACGAGCAGAAGATAGAACGTATCATCCTGCAAAAGTATATCCCTACTTTCCTGCAAGGCAGCATGTGGATGCCTTACTATGACCAGTTGCGTACGGGCTATCCTGAATTTCGCCGGGCATCCGGAGTGAACCTGCCATACCGCTGGATGTATCCGCAGGACGAGTATAATAATAATGCAGCCAGCGTACAGGCTGCACTTCAGTCGCAGTTCGGAGGAAACGACAGGACATCTGACCCTCTTTGGTGGATTAAATAAAAAGAAATGGCATGAATAGAAAGGAGTTTTTACGGACATCGGGGCTTTTGTTCCCGGTGTCTTTTTTAGGAGTTTCCGGCGCAGAAGCAATCGGAAAGGATACGATGAAAGAGGTTGCAGAGACGGCTGCCGGAGCGTCTTACCTGGATAGTGCGTCTTATAAAGCGCATGCGGACAAGTTGAAGTTTAATGCGGACGGTAAATTTAAGATCGTACAGTTTACCGATGTGCACTGGGTTCCGGGCAACCCGGCTTCGGAAGAGGCTGCCGAACGCATGAACGAAGTACTGGATGCTGAAAAGCCTGATTTCGTAATCTATACGGGTGATATCGTGTTTGCCAAGCCGGCAGCGGAAGGGTTTCGGAAGGCGTTCGAACCTGTTATCTCTCGCAATATCCCGTTTGCCGTAACATTAGGCAATCACGATGATGAGCACGACATGAGCCGTCAGGAAATCTATGCGTTCATCAAGGATATGCCGGGCAGTCTGACCGGAACGGTGGAAGGGTTGAACGGTGTTACCAATTTCATCTTGCCGATACAAAGTTCGAAAGGGACGAAAGAGGCTTTTATCCTGTACGGCTTCGACAGCCTGGCTTATTCGCGGAAAGAGGAAACCAAGGGCTACGACTGGATCAAGTCGGATCAGATCGACTGGTACAGGAAAAGCAGTGCTGCGCTGAGGGCAAAGAACAGTGGCAAGCCGCTTCCGGCACTTGCTTTTTTCCATATCCCTGTACCTGAATATAACCAGGCGGCTTCCGACGAGAATACGTTGCTGATCGGTATCCGTAAGGAGAAAGCCTGTGCACCGGTAGTCAATTCCGGGTTATTCACGGCTATGCTCGAAGCCGGGGATGTGATGGCTACGTTTGTCGGTCATGACCATGTCAACGATTATGTGGCCAACTGGAAAGGTATCTTGCTCGGTTACGGACGTTTCACCGGAGGCAAGACGGTCTATCATGACGTACCCGGAGGAAACGGAGCCCGTGTATTCGAACTGACGGAAGGCAGTCGTTCCTTCAAATCATGGATACGTCTGAAAGATGATAAGGTGATCTCATCCATCCATTATCCGGCGGATTTTGTAAAAGGTGGGGACAGCAATCCCTTTGCCTGAGCATATTCGTATAATTTCCCCGGCAGGAAACTCCGGTTCCCTGCTTGGGAAACTCGCGTTTCCTGCCGAGGAAATTACAGTTCCCTGGGTAGGAAACTGGAGTTTCCAAACCGGGGAACTACGAGGAAACTGTAATCGGTTGTCAATTAAACGGGTAGGCTTATTCCCCTTCTTCGGCTTTTGCCGTCAATTGTAACCAAAGGAACAACGCTCCCGGAGCCAGGATAATGGCAGCCGATGCCAGCAACGCAGTGCGCAATGAATACGCATCATTCAGCCATCCGATAAACGGGGCAATGGCGGCAAACATCAGCCGGATGATAAAGTTACGGATAGACAGGACAGTCGCCCGCATCTCCGAGAATGTCATTTGGTTGATATACCCTTTTAATATCGGTGTAGCAAACCCTCTGATCATGTAGAAGACGAACAGGATAGCCAACCCGGCATACGTCAGGTTAAATGCCAGCGCCACGTAACCGCCTGCCACGAATGTCAGGATCAGTATCCCCATCTTTTTAGGTCCGAAATAGCGGTCTACCCGGTCTGAATAAAGGGCGGCGATGCCGACGGTCAGGTTCAGCACCGTCCAGATGACCCCGAACCAGGAGGTAGGCGTGTTCATATACATCAGGTAGGGTTGCACGAACCACGCCATCGTCAGAGTCGCAGCTCCGATGATTCCTGAAAACATGATATTATAGCATAATCTCTTGTTTGTGACCAGCGAGTATTTGATGATCCGCATGATCTCCTGTACGGGGCTTTGTACTTTGCTTTTGATATTCAGTTCTCGCAGTGCAAATGCAGCAGGAATGCCGCTGAAGGCGATCACCGCCTGGGCATAAAAAGGATAGCGCAGGGAATAGGCGGCCAGCAATCCGCCGAAGATACCGGCAACGGCTTCCGCAAAGTTTCCGATCATGGTGATGCGTCCCTCGTAACGCAGATACAGATTCTCTTTTTTATATTGCACGGTCGTATCGTACAGCAAGGCGGAGTCTGCCCCGTTGACCAGCGTCTGCCCCGTACCCAGCAGTATCTCTGCAACAACGAAAGCGGCAAATGTCCCCGTAAAAGAATAGCAAAGATATCCGAAGAAGAAAAGAATACATCCGAGTATCAGACATTTGCGTCGTCCCCATACGTCGGCAAGATATCCCGACGGTATCTCCAGTGCCACGGCAGCGATCGAGTAAACGCTTTTCAAGATGAATACATCCTGCAGTCCGAGTCCATGATCTTCATAGAAGAGCACGATGATCGGCATGACCAGTGTGAACCATTTGGATAACTTAATAATGTATAGTGCCAGTATGTTTCGTCTCATTTTGCTGTCTCTCTTCGAATCGCCGGACAAAGATACGATCTTTTGATTTACCGCTATTATTTTATTGTCAGTTAGTAAAAAAGTTATTACTTTGCGACAGTTTTACACTACTAACAATTAAATGATAACAAACTGATACCATGATTTGGAACGAAACTATTGAATGTATGGACCGCGAAGAAATGCGGAAATTACAGAGCATCCGGTTGAAACGGGTTGTCGAACACGTTTATCATAATACACCCTTTTATCGCAAGAAAATGCAGGAGATGGGAATTACTCCGGATGATATTCAATCGATTGATGATATATCCAAGCTGCCGTTCACGGTAAAGCAGGATTTACGAGATAATTACCCGTTCGGGCTGATGGCTGTGCCGATGTCCGAGATTGTTCGTTTGCATGCCTCTTCCGGTACGACTGGAAAACCGATTGTTGTAGGTTATACCCGCAAGGATCTTTCTATTTGGTCGGAAGTGGTGGCACGCTGCCTGACGGCCTACGGCATTACGAAGAATGACTCCGTGCAGGTGTCTTATGGCTACGGTTTGTTTACCGGAGGTTTGGGTGCTCATGGCGGCGTGGAAAATATCGGCGGGACAGTGATCCCGATGAGTAGCGGTAATACGCAGAAACAAATCCAGTTGATGCACGACTTTGGTGCGAAGGGACTGGCCTGTACGCCTTCGTATGCCTTGTATTTGGCGGAGACGATCCACAGTTCAGGTATCCCTTTGGAAGAATTTCAGTTGAGGGTAGGAGCTTTCGGTGCTGAGCCCTGGACGGAAAATATGCGTAAGGAACTGGAAGAAAAGCTGAACATCAAGGCATATGATATCTACGGACTGACGGAGATCTGCGGTCCCGGTGTCGGCGGCGAATGCGAATGCCAAAACGGGACGCACCTGTGGGAGGACCATTTCTTCCCGGAAATCGTCGATCCGGTAACCTTGCAGCCGGTTGCTCCGGGTGAACAAGGCGAACTGGTGTTCACGACACTGACCAAGGAAGGTATGCCGATGATCCGTTACCGTACGCGCGACCTGACACATCTGATCTACGAAAAATGCGAATGCGGCCGTACGGCTGTCCGCATGGGCCGTATCCTCGGACGTAGCGACGATATGATGATCATCCGCGGTGTGAATGTATTCCCGTCGCAGGTAGAATCCGTATTGTTGGAAATGCCGGAATTTGAACCGCATTACCTGATCGTGGTAGACCGTGTGAACAACACCGATACTTTCCAGATCCAGGTGGAAGTACGTCCGGACTATTATTCGGACGAGATGAACAAGATGATCGCGCTGAAGAAGAAGATCGCCGCCCGTATGCAGAGTGTGATCGGTATTCAGCCTGATATAAAGATTGTAGAACCGCGCAGCCTCGAACGCAGTATGGGTAAGGCTAAACACGTGATCGACAATCGTAAGTTAGTTTAACCCCTTAAAAGAGTAAAATGCTATGCTAATTAAACAATTATCCATCTTTCTTGAAAATAAGAAAGGCCGTTTTACGGAAGTAGCAAAGATTTTAGGTGAAGCCGGAGTGAACATGTCGGCTTTTACGGTGGCAGAAAATTCGGATTTCGGTATCCTGCGTTTGATTGTGTCGGATACGGAGAAAGCCATTCAGGTGCTTCGTGAAAAACTATATGCGGTGAGTGTGGCCGATGTCGTATGCCTTCATTGTCCCAATCAGCCGGGTGCGCTGGCTAAGGCGATGGAGATCATCACTTCTGCAGGTATTTTTGTCGAATATATGTATGCTTTCTCGCAGGGAGAGGCGGCGAATGTGATCATCCGTCCCGACAATGTGGAGAAGTGCGCAGAGGTGCTGAAAGCCAATAAACTGGAGCTGATTGCTGCCAGCGATTTATATAAGTTGTAAATATTAACGTTATGCGCTTCGTTATTTTACCGAAAATAATGTAACTTTGCGCGCTAAAAGTATGTGAATGAAAAAGGTTGTATTTTTATTGATGATGATTACGGTCTTGTTATCCTCTTGCGGGGAGTACAACAAGATACTGAAAAGTACGGACTATGAGCTGAAATATTCGTATGCAAAGAAGTACTTCAATGCAAAGCAATATAACAAGTCCGCCACCTTGCTGGATGAACTGGTTACAATCTTTAAAGGAACTGCTTATGCCGAAGAATCCCTGTACCTGCTGGCCCAGAGCTATTACGGACAGAAAGATTATCAGACGGCTTCGCAATACTTTAATACGTATTATACCACCTATCCGAAGGGCGAATACACTGAGTTAGCCCGTTATTATTCAGGATATGGCTTGTATTTGGACTCACCCGATCCGCGGTTGGACCAGACACAGACGTATGAAGCTATCAACCAGTTGCAGCTCTATCTGGAGTATTATCCGCAGAGCGAGCGTGCTGCCGAAGCCCAGAAGATCATGTTCGAATTGCAGGAGAAACTGGCTTACAAGGAACTGCTTGCCGTAAGGTTGTATTTTAACTTGGGTAATTATATGCGCGATAACAACTTTTTATCTGCTGTAATTACTGCTGAGAATGCTTTGAAGAACTATCCTTACTCTAAATATAGAGAAGAATTTATGTTCTATGTATTACGTGCAAAGTACGAACAGGCTGTGTTAAGTGTGGAAGAAAAGTTGCAGGGTCGTTATCGTGAGGTAGTAGATGAATACTACACCTACATGAACGAATATCCGGAAGGCAAATACGTAAAACAGGCACAGAAGTTCTACGATTATGCCAGCAAGAGAATAACAGATACGTATTAACGATATTATTTAACAATAAAGTAAAATGGATTACAGAAAGTCTAACGCTCCTTCGAACACGGTTACCCGTGACATGATGAAATTGTCAGCCGACACGGGAAATGTGTATGAAACAGTAATGATCATCGGCAAACGTGCTAATCAGATTAGCGTTGAAATGAAGCAGGACCTGGAAAAGAAACTTCAGGAGTTTGCCTCTTACAACGATAACCTGGAAGAAGTTTTCGAAAACAGAGAGCAGATCGAAATCTCCCGTTATTATGAAAAACTTCCGAAGCCGACGCTGATCGCTGCACAGGAATATGAAGAAGGTAAGGTTTATTATAAGAACCCTGCTAAAGAAAAGAATAACTTTTAATTAATTGACAATTGACAATGGACAATTGACAATTAAATGAATATAAAGGGCAATTGCTACAAAAGAGGATGAAATCTTTGTCCTGATGTAACAATTGTCCTTTTTCTTTTTTTGTCTTGTTTCCATTGTCAATTGTCAATTGTCAATTGTCAATTGAAATGTTACAAAGAATACAAACCGTTTATTTGCTTATTATCGTGGGCCTGATGGTTGCCACGTTATTTTTACCTCTTGCCATACTGCAGGCGGGAGATCAGTTTTACTCGTTCGATGCGACAGGTGTCAGCACGGTCGCTGCTGAACCGGAGTTGGTTTATCCGATGTGGGGGCTTTTCGCTTTGACGGCTGTTATCTCCATCCTGGCCTTAGTCACTATCTTTTTATTCAAGAAAAGAATCCTGCAGATTCGCCTGTGCGTATTCAATGCTATCCTGATGCTGGGCTTTTATGGCTTGTTCGCTTTCTTTGTTTGGATGCTGGAAGGTGAGCTGACGGACATTGCTCTGAATCTGAAGATAGCCTTGTCTTTCCCGGTGATTGCCTTAATCCTGGATTATCTGGCAATCCGTAATATCGGTGCCGACGAGGCTTTGGTTCGCTCGCTCGACCGATTGAGATAAGCAGAAAATAACTCTCTGGAAGGAGGAAGAATATATGAATGACGCAGTCATGTTATCTGATAACATGGCTGCGTTTTTTATTTGTTAACGCAGTCCGGATTTAACCGGAATAATGTATCAAATGTCCTTTAATGCCTTTTAGGGCTTGTATAATAAGAGATTTATTTAAAAACGAACATTCTTTAGACGATATTGGATATTGAATAAGAGGCATATTACTTCTTTTGCTGTGTGAAATAAATACAAATTTGCCTATGATTAAAAAAAGAGAACACAACTATGAAAGGGTTAACCGCCCTTGAGATCTAATCAGAGTTAATTAAGAATTATCGAGGAAAAAACTTAAAAGAAAATGACATTAAACATGAAGAGAGAGAATTTCCGGGGAATGAAAAACTGGAATGTGGCGTTTGCCCTTCTTTTTTTATTTTCTGCCGCTCCATCAAAAGCGGACACAGGAAAAGGTTTGACAACCTCAAATCCTACTATTAAAGAAAGTGCCGGCATGCCGGTTAGCCAACAAAACGAACGCACTATCAAAGGTGTAGTAAAAGATGTTACCGGTGAAACGGTTATCGGAGCCAACGTATCTGTCGTTGGCACAACCATCGGAACTGTAACCGATGTGGATGGTAATTTCTCATTGAAAGTACCTGCAGGAGCTACCTTGAAGATTTCATTTATCGGTTATAAGGATGTAGATGTAAAGATCACCAACCAGCAAACATTGGATATCGTTTTGCAGGACGACTCACAAGCTTTGGACGAGGTCGTTGTGGTAGGTTTCGGTTCACAAAAGAAAGTGAATGTAACCGGTGCCGTAAGTATGGTAAAAGCCGAGGCACTGGCCGATCGTCCTGTAGCCAATGTGAGCCAGGCTTTGCAAGGTGTTGTACCGGGTTTGAACTTCTCAGTGCCTATGGGAGGAGGAGAGTTGGATAACGAAATGAAATTCAATATTCGTGGTTCCGGTTCGATCGGTTCGGGTTCTAATGCTTCACCATTGGTTTTGATTGATGGTATGGAAGGCGATATGAACACCATTAATCCTCAGGACATCGAAAATATTTCAATTTTGAAAGATGCCGCTGCTTCTTCTATTTACGGTTCACGTGCTCCTTTTGGGGTAATTTTGATTACAACTAAGTCTGGTAAAAGTGGAAGAGTAACAATTAATTACAATAATAATATTCGTTTCTCTGATCCGTTGAAAGTTCCGGAAATGATGAACTCTTACGATTTTGCGCGTTACTTCAATGCTGCAGCAGCCAATGGTGGACAACAAGCAGTGTTCAATCAGGAATCTTTGGATCGTATTGTGGCTTATCAGAAAGGTGAAATTACTGCAGGTACGGTTGCAAATAACGGAAATTGGCAGGAATATGGCGGAGCAAATGCGAATACAGACTGGTTTGGGGAGCATTATCGCCATTGGTCTCCATCTCACGAGCACAATATCAGCGTAAGCGGAGGTAACGAAAAGGTTAATTATATGGTATCCGGTAACTTTATGGATCAACGCGGTATGTTGAAACATTCAGATGATAGCTACAAGCGTTTCTCCTTAAATGCTAAGTTAGGTGCTGAGATCACAAAGTATATCCGTATGAATTATACTTCCCGTTGGGTACGCAATGACTATGATAAATCATACTATCAGACAGGTTTATTCTTTCACAACCTTGCACGTCGCTGGCCGACTATTCCGGTAACAGATCCGAATGGTCATTATATGCCAGGTAGCGAAATTATACAGTTGGAAGATGGCGGACGTGATAATAAGTCAACCGATTATCTGACTCAGCAGATGCAGTTAGTAATCGAACCGATCAAGAATTGGAAAATCACTGCGGAAGGAAACTTCCGTACAGAAAATATGAATCGTGAATATGGTGTCTTACCGGTTTATAATTATAATGAAAAAAATGAACCTCAACTGATGAAGTTTGATGAAAGTCATGGTCCTGGTATTACTGAATTCAATAAATCGACGAATAAGCGTAATTACTTTACGATGAACTTCTTTACCGATTACTTCTATCAAACAGAAAACGGACATTATTTTAAAGGTATGGTCGGATTTAATGCAGAGTTGAATAAATTCAATAGCATGTGGGGATCACGTCAAGGCTTGATTTCTCCTACAGTACCGTATCTGACTACAGCTACAACTAATATGAAAAATGGCGGAGAAAAGAATGAATGGTCTACTGCCGGTTTTTTTGGGCGTTTGAACTACAACTATAAAGAGCGGTATATGGCCGAAGTCAATATGCGTTATGATGGAACATCACGTTTCCTTGACGACCAGCGCTGGGGATTCTTTCCTTCGTTCTCTGTCGGTTGGAATATCGCACGTGAAGATTTCTGGGGAAATTGGTCCGATTATGTAAACGAATTCAAGCTTCGCGGATCTTGGGGTGAATTGGGAAACCAGAATACAACCGATATTTATCCTTTCTTCCCGTCAATGGATATAGGTGCAGGTAATGGTGACTGGTTGGTTAACGGAGCACAACCGACCACTGCTAAGATGCCGGGATTGGTTAGTAGCTTAATGACTTGGGAAACTGTTCGTTCATGGAATATAGGTTTGGACTTCGGTGCTTTGAATAACCGTTTGACTGGATCGTTCGATTACTTTAAACGTCAGACACTCGATATGGTTGGACCTGCTCCTGAGCTTCCTGTAACATTAGGTGCAGATGTTCCGAAGATCAATAATGCTGATATGGAATCTTATGGTTTCGACCTGGAACTTTCCTGGCGTGATCGTATCGGTAAGGTTAGTTACGGTGTAAAGGCAATTATGTCGGATGCTCGTCAAAAAATCACACGTTATCCGAATGAAACAATGAAGTATAGTACTTGGTATGCAGGCAAAATGGATGGTGAAATCTGGGGATTTAAGACTATCGGTATCGCAAAAACTCAGGAAGAAATGGATGCTCATCTAGCTAAAGTAGATCAAAGTGCATTGGGTAAGAATTGGGGTGCAGGTGATATTATGTATGCCGATATTAACGGAGATGGAAAGGTTGATGAAGGCGCCGGTCAGGTTGGCGACTCTGGTGATAAGAAAGTCATCGGTAATAATACGCCGAGATACAACTATGGTATTACCTTGGATGCATCCTGGAATGGTTTTGATATCAGTGCTTTCTTCCAGGGAGTTGGTAAACGCGATGTAGAAGTCGGCGGACCTTATTTCTGGGGTGCAGTAGGAGGTATGTGGCAATCTGCCGGTTTTGTAGATCACCTGGATTATTTCCGTCCGGAAGGTGATGAAATGGGAGCTAACCTGGATGCTTATTATCCTCGCCCATTGTTTGGTAACGATGCAACCCGTAACCAGAAGACTCAAACAGGTTATTTGCAGAATGGAGCTTATATCCGTATGAAGAATATCCAATTGGGTTATACCTTCCCGAAACAATGGATAAGTAAGATCGGACTTCAATCTTTCCGTGTATATATTTCAGGAGATAACTTGTTTACAATCACGAAAATGGCGAAGATGTTTGATCCGGAAACCGTCTCAGGTAGAACCTGGTGGGACACAAACAATACAGAACCGGATAACTTAGATAATAATGGTAAAGTATATCCATTATCTAAAGTAATTTCTTTTGGTATTAACGTTAATTTCTAATAGCTCAAACAGATGAAACAAAATATAAAAAATCTAATTGCACTATCGTGCATGTTGACGGGTTCATTGATGCTGGGGAGTTGTAATGATTTTCTGGATAAGGAACCGTTGGATAAGGTAACGGCAACTTCCTACTTTAATTCGGATGCCGACCTGGCTTCTTTCACGATTAAACAGTACGACCTGTTTCCAATTGGAAAAGATCAGTGGAATATGGGACCGGCTGCTTTAGGTGACAATAATACGGATAATCAGGCAAACGCTGCCAGTGAAACTAAATATTGGGAACCGGGTCAGTGGCGTGTCAGAGAAAATGAAGAAAAATCAGATCTGGATAAACAGGAATGGCGTTTTACCCGCATCCGTGCATTCAACTTCTTTTTTGAGGAAGTAGAGGCTAAACTGGCAGCCGGTACTATTGCTGGAACAGAAACAAATATCAACCATTATATCGGTGAAGCTCATTTTCTTCGTGCCTACGAATATTTCACATTGTTGAAACGTTTCGGTGATTTCCCTATTATAGAAGGTGTCTTGAAGGATGAAAAAGAGGAACTGGTTGCAGCCAGCCAGCGTAAACCTCGTAATGTGGTGGCCCGTTATATTCTTTCCGAGTTAGATAAAGCGATTGAATTACTGTCGGATAATCCTTCAGGAGGAAAAAATCGTATCACTCGTGATGCCGCTTTGTTATTTAAGTCACGTGTCGCTTTGTATGAAGCTACATTTGAAACTTATCACCGCGGAACACCTCGTGTACCGGGTGAACCAGGATGGCCAGGTGCTAATATGCCTTATAATTCCGGCTTTTCTATTGATTTAAATCAGGAGATTACTTTCTTTACCGATCAGGCTATGGCTGCAGCTAAGGCTGTGGCAGACAATCATCCGCTGACAGTTAATTCAGGAAATACCGATCCGGGAACAGGACAAACTGCGGGGTGGAACCCCTATTTCGAGATGTTTGGTGATAAGGATATGAGCAAGTACGACGAAGTAATCATGTGGCGTGATTATGATGCTTCGCTAAATGTAGCCAATGCCGTGTCTGTATATTGTTATAATGGAAGTAATACCGGTTTGACACGCGGTTATGTCGGGACATTCCTAATGAAGAATGGTCTTCCTGTTTACGCCAGCGGTTCAGGTTATACCGGCGAAGATGAAACCTTAGATAAGGTGAAGCTTAATCGTGATGAACGTTTGCAATTATTTATGGTATCTGAACATTCCCGTAGAAGTGTTTTTGTTCCGACTGATTCCGCTTCTGCATTCTTTGGTGCACCGAATATTGTAGACCTTGAGGAAGTTCGTAAAGTGACAGGTTTCCATATTCGTAAAGGTTTAAACTATGCTTACGATCCGGGTACACTAGGTGGACAGATGTCGCAGGATGGTGGTCAGGTAATATTCCGTGCTGTTGAAGCTTACCTGAACTATATCGAAGCATCCTGTTTGAAAAACAATGGTGCATCGATTGATGGAACAGCAGCTCAGTACTGGAAAAGTATTCGTAAAAGAGCAGGTATAGATGAAGATTATATGAAAACTGTTTCGGCTACCGATTTTTCAAAAGAAGATGATTGGGCTGTTTATTCCGGAGGTACTCAGGTTACTCCTTTGATGTATAACATTCGTCGTGAACGTCGTTCTGAATTTGTTGCAGAAGGTTTCCGTATGGATGACCTGAAACGTTGGAGAGCCCTTGACCAGGTAAAGAATTATATTATAGAAGGATGTAATTTCTGGGATGAGATGTACAAGGATAAGTTATTCTTCGATGAAGAAAAAGGTGAAAGTAAACTAATCCCTGCCGGAACTCCAGGCAAGACACCGAATGTCTCAAGTAGAGAAAAGAGTGGTAAATATCTCCGTCCGTATCAGGTGATTGAAAAGAATAATGGTTTGTATAATGGTTATAACTGGATGAAAGCTAACTATTTGGATCCGATTTGTATTAATCATTTCCGTATTTCGGCTACAGATGTGAAAGATATATCGACTTCGCCGATCTATCAAAATCCGTACTGGCCTACGGAACCGAACCAGTCACAGTTAGAATAATGGCATAGGTATTAGCATACATAATTGATGTGGGAAGGTATCCTCCTCTGTGAAGAGGAGGTACCTTTTATATTTCTTATTGTTGAACTAAATTATTGTTTCACTTTAAATATTTATATTATGAAAAAGAAAAGATTTATCTCATTGTTGTTGTTACTTTTTGTTTGTACAGTAAGTTTTGCAACCAATCAGTCAGATGTAAATAGTAAACAAGGAAAAGCCGGAATTAAGGTAACTATTACCCAAATGGACTCTTGGGGACATGAATTAGGAACAGGCTTAGGTCCTTTTTTTACTGCAGATTGCCGATATGGTGATACTTTTATAAGTTTTCCTTACGAAGGATTTACTTATTTCTCAGAACCGGGTACATTAATTTTGCATGTGAGTGATTATGAGAATATGTATTTATCACGTACTATAACAGTAAATGGTAAGATTATTGGTTTTGGTCGGGGTACGTATACTATTGATATTAATTCAGAGACGGTTGTTGAAATTATTTATGAGAAGAACTTTTAATTTTTGTTTGTACCTACATTCTTTCGGCATTGATTCAAATGCTGTGATAGAATGGCTTCTCTTTTCGAAATACAATGTATTTTAAGTTTAACTTTAAAACTATTTATCATGGCTATATTAATCAAAGCAATCCAGCGTGCTAATCCGCGGGATAAGAACGCTCCGAAGAAATGGTATGCCGTTCAGAACTCTACCGGGTTGGTTTCGGAAACGAAGGTGGCTGAACTTATTGCCGATGAGACGACTCTGAATCCATCGGAAGCGTTGATGTCTATCCGCCAGCTTCGGAAAATAATCCAACGTTTGATGGCAGACGGACATAGTGTGAAACTCGGTGATTGGGGTACATTTTATCCTTCCCTTAATAGTAGCGGAAAGGGGAAGAAAGAAGATTTGAAGGCTACGGATATTAATTGTGTAAATATTAATTTTCAGCCCGGAGAAGAGTTAAAAGCTGCTATGCAGAAAGTGGAATTTGTATGGATTGACAAACTGGTTGAAGGTAAAACGAATACTGGTGGCGGTTCAGGCGAAGACGACCGTCCGGTTATTGAATGATTTTTATTTTCTGAATGACAAAAGATCCCTTTCCGGATATCCGGAGGGGATTTTTTATGCCTTATATTTAAGAAGAAGAAGTCAACTCCGACACTTGAAGAAACAATTTCCGAAACTTAAAGAAGTAAGTTCCGACACTTGAAGAAGTTTGCATCGGAACATGAAGAAGTGTCTTTCGATACTTGAAGAAGTCAGCTTCGCGAGATGAAGAAGTTTGCTCTTCGAGATGAAGAGGTTAGCGTCGTGAGATGAAGAAGTCAATAATCCGGATATTTAAGAAGAAACAGTAGTTTTTATGATGATTGTTTCCATATAGCGAAACAATGTTTTATCTTTGCGAAGTAAATAGAAGGTTATGGAAGCAAAAGAAAAATTTAAAGTAATATTATCTAAAGAAGCGGACGACTTTCTAAGTAAGCTAGATTTGAAAATAAAAGATAAGGTAATCTATAATATTCGAAAATCAACTTATATTATAGATTCCGAACTGTTTAAGAAATTAGATGATACGGAGATATGGGAATTTAGAACACACTATAACAAAATTCAATATCGCTTGTTAGCATTTTGGGATAAGACCAGTGATGTAGATACTTTAGTGATAGCTACACATGGTTTCATAAAGAAAACTCAAAAGACTCCTCAGAAAGAAATAATAAGAGCAGAAGAAATAAGGAAAATATATTTTAACTCTAAAAAATAAAGATATGGAAGAAATGAAATTTTATACTCTTGATGAGATAGAGGATAAACATATAGGGGTAAAAGGAACTCCCAAGCGAGATAAGTATGAAGATGAATTACATTCATTTCTTATAGGTGAAGCGATTAAGCAAGCCCGACAATCAAAGAATCTTACGCAAGATGAATTGGGAAAGTTAATAGGCGTACAGAGAGCACAAATTTCCCGAATAGAGAACGGTAAAAATCTGACATTTTCTACTATAGCCAAGGTCTTTAAGGCAATGGGGATAAGTGTCAGATTAGAAATTGGTAACTTAGGTAAAGTTGCTTTGTGGTAATAAATTGTTTATGAATTAAATAAAATGAGGGTATCTTTCACTGTCTGTGTGAAGTGTACCCTCATTTTTTGTGCTTTGTAAGTTTTATATCCCTTATTTCATTGGGCGAATAACAAACTCGAACGTTGTCTCTTCTACTGGAACCAGATATTGCGGCAATACACCCGGTCCGCAGGTAGCTGTACCGACACCGGCCTGTACGGCATCCAGATGGACGGTTACGGTACCGCTTCTTTTCAGTTGGTTGATATGGGTGGAAGCGTCAATGTTACTGTCGGTGAAAGGAACGATACTGAACTGCCAGGGGCGTGATGCCGTGACGTACAGTCCGTTGCCTGCCTCGTTGCTGATCTCCGCCCAACGCATGTCCGTGCGGTTGCCGGTCGACTGCGGCTTGACGTACTGGTGGAACATCCGCTCGGCATCCGTATGATCGATGGCGATGCGTCCACTTTGGATACGGTCAACGTAGGTTTCACCGGTACGTCCTAGATAGGATACCTGTGCGTATTCGGAAGGCATCTCGAAAGTCAGTCCGATACGTGCCAGCGACTTGACGATGGCGGTATCAGGGGTAAGGGTCGTTGCTACCTTTACCATGCCGTCGGGGGTGATATGGTAGTGCTGCGTGGCTGTCCCTACTGTTTCGCCTTTGTCACTTAGTAGTGCCAGCGTTGTCTGCACACTGTTCTTTCCTGTGCGGAAAGAGGTTGCCTGCTGGGTGAGCTTATCCAGTCCGGCGGCTTTCCACAGACGTGCACCGTTACGGTCGCGGTTGTCGTTGTCGGTGATCGGACGGTAGAGGCTGATCGTCATTGGGGTTGAAAGCAGTTCTTTTCCATCGAGCTTGTAAGAGGTCATCGCACCTGTTTCCGGTGAGAAGGAGATATTTACACGGTTGTTGCTGAATGTGTTGCCGTTCTGTTTCAGGGCGGAAGCCTGGAATGACGGGTAGTTCGGCTGGTAGTATTTGTTGGCTGTCAGGACGAACTGGTCGTAAGCTACCTCGTGTGTCAACGGGATGAACGGGCGTGCCTGTTTGGGTGTCCAGCTCAGGTTGAGGAATACCTCTTTGCAGTTTTTCGGCAGGGAGGTTTTACCCAGTGTGAGCGTGGTCGTTTCGTGCGGGAGACAGTCGACGGTTTCCGTTCCCTGGCGTATGATCTGGCCGTTGTCGGTTATCAGTTGCCAGTGGAGGGTATATTCGTTCAGGTTGCTGAAGTCGTACCAGTTTTTGACGGAAAGGGTCAGGTTACGTTCGTCCGTCAGTTTTGTTTTGATATACTGGTAGACCTTTTTCACTTCGTTCAGATGCGGATGCGGTTCGCGGTCGGCATTTACCAGGCCATTCGTACAGAAGTTGTCGAAGCTGGGGATACCTTTGGGGCCGTAATCGCCACCGTACGACCAGTACCAGTTGCCGTCCTTGTCGATTTCGCGGAACGACTGGTCCACCCAATCCCATACACAGCCGCCTTGTGCCATCGGTTCGTTTTCGAACACGTCCCAGTATTCTTTCAGGCCGCCTACGCTGTTACCCATCGCGTGCACGTATTCGCAGAGGATGAAAGGACGGTAGATTTTCGGCTCTTTCTGGTTTAGATATTCCTTGATAACGTCTACGCTGCGGTACATGCGGCAGTAGATGTCGGTGTTGTAGTTCTGTTCGGCACGTTCGTACTGGACGGGACGTGTCTTTTCGACCGACTTCAACCAGTCGTATGTACGTTCGAAATTGATACCGTTGCCGGCTTCGTTACCGAGCGACCAGATCACGATGCTGGGGTGGTTCTTGGAACGTTCGTACATGCGTTGCGTACGATCCATGTGTGCCGGAAGCCAGGTGCTGTCTTTTGCCAGCGACTCCGGGCCGTATCCCATGCCGTGTGATTCGATATTGGCTTCGTCGATCATATACAAGCCGTATTCGTCGCAGAGGTCGTACCACAGCGGATCGGTGGGGTAGTGGGAGTTGCGGACGGTGTTGATATTATGCTGTTTCATCAGGCTGATATCTTTCATCATCAGTTCGCGGCTGACGGTGCGGCCCAGTTGCGAATGTTCGTGGCGGTTGGTTCCTTTGACCAATGTCGGAACGCCGTTTACGCAGAAGCGACCGTCTTTGATCTCGGAGGTACGGAAACCTACGCGGCATCCGGTCAGTTCCGTTTCTTTTCCACCGGCATCTTTCAGCGAGAGGACGAGGGTGTAGAGGTTGGGATGTTCCGCGCTCCAGGGGTTGACTCCGGGGAGGGTCGCTTCTTTGAAAGCGATGCGGTTATTTTCTCCGGCAGGGATGTCGGCTTCTTCTTTCAGGACGGTTTTACCATCGGTATCTTTCAGTCGATAAGTGATGCGGGAGCCGGGATCGGCTTTGCCTGCAATCTGAACGTCGAGGTTGAAGATACCGTTTTTATAGGTGTCCTTGTCGAGGGTGGAGATTACTTTGTAATCGGCAATATATTGCTTAGGCGTGCTGTATAGGTAGACGCTGCGTTCGATACCGCTCAATCGCCACATGTCCTGGCATTCCAGATACGAGCCGGAACTCCAGCGGTACACTTCCAGTGCGACGGTGTTTTCACCCGGTTGCAGCAGGTCGGTGATATCCCATTCGGCGGGTGTTTTCGAACCTTGGTTGTAGCCTATCTTTTCTCCATTGACCCATATATAATAGAAGGAGATAACGCCTTCGCAACAGAGAACGACGCGACGGCCGTCCCATGTCTTCGGAATGGTGAAGGTGCGACGGTAAGAGCCGACTTCGTTCTCGGCATAAGGGACGAGAGGCGGATTTTTCTTGAAGTTGAACATCGGATCGTCGAACTCGTAGGTCTCATTCACATAGATAGCCGTTCCGTAGCCTTGGCGTTCCCAGTTGCCGGGGACGTTGATGTCGGCCCAGCCGCCGGTGTAGAATGAGGGTTTGTAGAAATCCTTCGGACGGTTGTCGGGGTTCTTTGTCCAGTGGAATTTCCATTTCCCGTTCAGGGTCTGATACCAGGGGGACAACTCGTGATCGCGTTCGGAGAGGGCTTTCTCGTTCTCGAAAGGCCAGACGTAGGCATGAGGGGCCAGTTTGTTCTGACCGATTGCGTACTGGCTTTGCCATTCAGGCAGGTTGTTGTCTGTTGCGCCTGAAACTGCCTGGGTGAGTCCCAGGCAGCACAGAGCAAAAATAGATAACAGAGTCTTTTTCATGTATTTATAGAATTAATTTGTTTCGCTATTTGTCAGATATGAGCTATCTCTCTTTACAAGGCCTTGCCTTGTGCCGCAGGCTCTATTTTGCCGTCGGTTTTAACCGACGGATGTAAAAGACAGGAGGCAAAGCCTCTTCCTTTGTGGGCTTAAGCCCCTTTAAAAACAGGGACTACCATTATATGTCTAAAGGGGTTAAAACCCACAGAGGAATCCGGCAAAGCCGGGGCATTAATCTATCCGTCGGTTAAAACCGACGGCAAAAGAGAGCCTACGGCATGAGGCGGAGCCTCATAAAAGACTCAGTTTTTTCTAACTTATTTAATAATTACTTCATCTATATAAACCCAGCTACCCTGTCCCGGTCGCGTATGATCTTCGGGGCATTTTCCGGGGTTCTTCAAGTCGACCCTGAGGTAACGGCCGGAAGCCTTCAGGTTGTCGAAGAGCTGGTCTTCGATGCGGATACCTTCACGGAAGATCTGTTCCGGGGTGAAGCTGCGTTCGGCTATCCGGGTGAACGTTTGGTTGTCGTCTGAGACGAAGAGGATGATCTGTTTGGGTAGATGAGCTCCCATACCGTAGTTCGTCATACAACCGATCGTTACTTTGTCGAACGAGTCTGTTTTTCCCAGGTCGATCGTGAAGGAGGCGTCTTTGCCGTACCATCCGCTCCATTCGAAGTCGGACTGTTTGTCGCTACCTCTCAGGCCGTTTGTCAGACGGTAGCTCTGTTCGTTGCCGTTCGTTACGGGACGGGCTGTAGCCTTGTTCCAGTGGAGCGGGAGAGTGAGTGTTTTCCCTTTCTGCTCACCGTTCATAAAGGTGGCAGCCTTGATAGTCAGGTCGCCAGTCACAATCAATGAATCCTGGTAGAGCGTGGAGGCGGCCTGCGGTTCGCTTCCGTCTGTGGTATAGCGTACTTCCATATCCGGACGGATGCAGGTGAGGGCAACCTTCAAGGTGTCGTTACTGCCGGTCACCAGATGGTCGAGGTTGAACATCGAGCGGGCATAGTTTACACCCAGGTAGTCGTAATGTTGTGTCAATATATCCAACCGTTTCAGGAATCCGGGCCAGTCTTTCCGGTCTTTTCCCGACCAGGCGATTTCGCCAACGGCAGCCAGGCGGGGGAAGAGCAGATATTCGACATCATCAGCCGAGGAGCAAAATTCGGTCCACATACAACCCTGTACGCCGATCAGTTTTTTAGCCACTTCCGGGTCCCACTCAGGTTGTACCGGTTCGTATTTGTAGACATTTTCCAGGGTGTTGTTACCGAAATAGGTACGCGGTTCGAACCATTGCGGTCCCTGGTAGCGGATCAGGTACAAGACGCGGGCCGGTGTCATGATAAAACGGTGTCCCATCTGTCCGGCTTTGTAACCGGCTGTGCCGAGTCCCTGCCAGCCCAGTATGATTGCGTCGTCGGGTATTTTGCTGTTGGTCAGTTCGTCCCATCCGATCACTTCACGGCCTTTACTTTTCACGTAACCGGCCATGCGTCCCATGAAGTAACCCTGCAACTCTTCGATGTCGGTAAAACCCTCCGCTTTCATACGGGCCTGGCAAAGCGGACATATTTTCCAGTATCTTTTGGATGCTTCGTCGCCGCCCAGGTTGATATAACGGGAGGGAAAGAGAGTCATCACTTCGTCGAGCACATCCTGCAGGAAGGAGAAAACCTTGTCGTTGCCGGCACAGTAGACGATTTCGGCACCGTGTCCGCCCATTCCGGGGATTACACGGATCGGGTCTTTCACTACCGGGCATGCCAGTTCAGGGAAAGCAGCCAGGGCGGAATTGGTATGTGCGGGCATTTCTATTTCGGGGATGATCTCTACTTGTCGTGCACCGGCATAGGCAATGATCTCTTTCATATCTTCCTGTGTGTAGAAGCCGCCAACGGGTGTCGGTTCGCCGGCTTTTGCGTTTTTGCGTTGGGAGAAATCCTTTTCACGTTCTACGCGCCAGGCTCCCACTTCGGTGAGGCGGGGATATTTCTTTATCTCCAGACGCCATCCGTTGTCGTCCACCAGATGCAGATGAAGCTTGTTCAACTTCAACATCGACATATAATCGATGATTTTAATCACATTCTCTTTCGGGATAAAACAGCGGGACACATCCAATAACAGGCCGCGGTAAGGAAAGCGGGGACCGTCCTGCAGGCTTACTGCCGGTATGTTCCATTGAATGTCTTCTGCCGGCGTTTTGCTTTCTATTGCCGGAGGAAGAAGCTGGCGGATCGATTGTACGGCGTAAAAAAAGCCGCGGTTGTCAGCTGCTTCTATGGATATATGTGAAGGCGTTATTTCCAGTTTATAGTTTTCCTCTGCGAGTGCCGTATTAGTAGAAAAGGTAATAGTGGCGGTTTGGGATGAATTGGCATTAATGATCGGGTTGAATCCGGCAGAGGTCGTAAATAAATCAGCTAATAATCGGGCTACAGGTTCTTGTTCCTGATTCTCGATTCGGATCGTTGTCGATTCATTAAACGTAAAATATCCTTTCGCAGGAATTTGTTGTTCGGGCTGGGGAATGATGTTTATCCCGACAGGAGCAGGGTTTGTACACCCTGTAACCAACCAAACGAGAAAGGTGATAAGGAGGAGTTTGTCTTTTGTCATTTGACTTATTTGTTGTGTTATCATATTTCATTCTTGTTATAAGATTAACCAGGAACAAATTTAAAAGTATCCGATTAGTTCGATGTCCGGTTTTGTACAAAAAAGTTCAATAATTGTCCAAAAAGGGGAAGAATCGTTGATTTTTGAGCGTTACAAGAATGGTGTGAGTTCCGTAAGAACTTATGTCTTTTGGATTTCAAGCAAAGATAAAAAAAGATTTACTACAGGAAGATATCTTTCTTAAACTTTATGAAACAGATAGTTATTACCTCCTTTTAATTGACTATATAAAGTTCATAATTACAAGTTTAGCATGAAAAGCATAAAATAATGGTAGAAATACCCTACACCGATGTAATAAGACTATAAATTCAGAAGCTTTTTCCTTTCAGTAAATCTACCTATAAAGTATATCTCACTTTTCTTACGATCATTAGTATCCTAATAATCTATCAGTTACAGTAAAAAGACATAAGTTCTTACGGAACACTGGTATTAATCTATTAAACAAACCTTTAGGATGTTAACTATTGGGAGACACATATATTTGTGTATATTTATTTTTTGTTGCATTACTATTGCGAAGGCCACTCCTGAGTATTATTTTAAGCAGATATCCCTCAAGGACGGATTATCTGAATCTATGGTGAAATGCGTTTTGATGGATCACGAAGGAACTATCTGGATTGGTACCCAGTTTGGTTTGAATTGTTTTGACCGCGAGCACGTAAAGAATTATTATCATGAAGAGAAAGACATCAATTCTATTCCCGATAATGATATTTGTTTTTTGGTAGAGGATTCTCTTCAAAATTTGTGGATAGCTACAGCGCGGGGATTAGTGTTATACAATAAGGAGAAGGATTGTTTTGTGCCGGTTGATTCGGGTGGTTCCAGGCTATATGTCTCCTCGTATGTGCTGATGCAGGACGGTCTCTTATTTTTGGGGAGGAATAAGTTTTTCAAATATAGTTATTCGGATAAGAGGATTTCTGCTTTACGGATTTCTACAAAGGAAAATGCAAAAGTCCTTTTTGAGAAAGCTGCGTTGTTTGGACCGGATGATAATCGGTTCTTACTGGCTTCCCGTTGGAACGGCCTGTGGGAATACAATATCCAAACCGGAAATTTACAACGTTCTTCTTTAGTCAAAGAGTACCAGATAGCTGCCCTTTTAGTCGATTCTTCCGGATGCGTGTGGGTATCGCCTTACGGAAAAGGGCTTTTAGGATTTGATCGTGAAGGGAACAAACTGTGCCACCTGGTTGCGCCGGAGAAGTTATCCTATAACGTTATTTTGGATGTGAAAGAACAGGATGGTAAAATCTGGCTGGCAACAGATGGCGGAGGAATTAACATCTATGATAAAACGAGCGGAGAAGTGACGGTGATTAATCATGTCCCCGGAAAGCCTGGCTCCTTGTCCGGAGATTCTTTTTATTGCCTGTACAATGATCCTGATGGAAATATGTGGGCGGGTGGCATACGTTGTGGGTTGGTGGGTTTGAAAGAGGTCTATCTGAAAACATACCGGGATGCCCTTTTGAACTCGGCTTACGGGTTGAGTGAAAAGACGGTATCCGGCATGTATGAAGATAAGGACGGAACGATTTGGCTGGGAACTGACGGAGGAGGAATGAATCGTCTGGATCCTCGAACCGGTCTGTTCAGACATTATCCGTCTACGTATCCTTCGAAGATCGTATCGATTATCGATTATAGCTCGACGGAACTTCTTTATTCCTGTTTCGGTGGAGGATTGTACCTTTTTAATAAGCAGACCGGTGCTCTGAAAGAATATTCGGTAGCATATCCCGATAAGTTTAATATGCTGTTCAAACAAGGTAAATCGGTTCATTTGGTCCGGTTGGATGAAAAGCATTTTTATCTGTTGGCGGACAGTGTTTACCTGTATGACCAGTCCACACGACGTTTATCCGCCGTGAAGCATGAATGTAAAGGATTGACAGTCTCGTCCCTTCAGGAGTTCGGCAAAGGAGAAGAGTTCAGCTTCCTGCGTGGCGAAACGGATCTGTTTGAACTGGATTATTCGAATAATACACTAAACCCCGTTTATTCATCCGCCGACTCGATAGGTACGATAGCAGCTGCTTGTAAGGATGCAAAGGGATGTTTCTGGATCGGGACGACGATCGGTCTTTTCTTCTATAATCCGGTGAATAAAACGGTTACCGCTGTAGAGAATAATCGTTTCTTAGGGACTACGTCGCTGGGATTTGATAAAGCTGGGCGTTTATGGGTCGGAACGCATAACGGGTTGTATGCTTATACGCCGGAGGATGGAAAAATAATGATGTTCGGTGAGTCTGACGGTGTGTATGCGAATGAATATATATCGAAACCACCTTTGATGAGCCGTTCGGGAGATATGTATATGGCAGGGGTTATCGGACTGGTTCATATTAAAAACGGCATTCCTTTCCCTGAGAATCCGGACCCCGTCATCGGACTGTCGGAAGTAACGTTGAACGGGGTTTCCATGCGGTCGAATTTTGGTTCGGACAATAACGAAATCTCCGTCCCCTGGAATTATACCTCCCTGATGGCAAAAGTCATTGTGCGCGAAAATGACCTGATGCGGAAAAAACTATTCCGTTATTATATAAAAGGGGCGCAACAGGAGATTGTAGAATCTGTTAATCATACGATCGCTTTTCATGCGTTGGCTGTCGGCAATTATGAGGTATGGGTTTCGTGTATCAAAAAGAATGGCGATTGGAGCATCCTTGTACGACTTCTGTCGATTAAGGTCACTCCGCCCTGGTGGAAAACAAACTGGTTTATCGGCGGTTGTCTGTTATTCATGATAGCCGGGCTGTCTTTCATTTTCTGGCTGATGATGAAACGGCAGGAGAATAAAATGATCTGGGCGATGAAGGAACATGAGCAGCGGACCTATGAAGAGAAGATTCGTTTCCTGATCAATCTGAATCATGAACTACGGACTCCTTTAACCCTTATTTATTCCCCGTTGAAACGTCTGTTGGGATCGGGAGAAATAACCGATACGAACCATAGCAGGCAGTTGACGGATATATTGAAGCAGACACGCCGGGTAAAAGATATTATCGATATGGTGCTGGATGTCCGCAAGATGGAAACGGGCGGGGAGACATTGCAGATCAGGCCCTATCGTCTGAATGAATGGGTGCGTGAGATTACGGAGACTTTCAGAGGAGAGTTTGAGTCCAGGCATATTCGTCTGGCATATAATCCGGATGAAGCGGTGGAAGAGGTGGCATTCGATGAGGTAAAATGTGAAATGTCATTATCCAATCTGATCATGAATGCGTTGAAATTTAGTGATGAAGGCTCCTGTGTCACGGTCTCTACCCGATTGATGCAGGGCTATGTCCGTGTTGCTGTCTCCGATGAGGGGATCGGGCTGGATCATGTCGATATTTCCCGTTTGTTCGAACGTTTCTATCAGGGAGAACATGGACGGAAAGGTTCCGGAATCGGGCTGTCGTATACCCGTTTGCTGATAGAGCTGCACGGAGGCCGTGTAGGAGCAGAGAATAATGCCGGAAAGGGAGCAACTTTCTTCTATGAGTTGCCTTTGGAAATTGTAACGACTTCGATTGAAACCCGGCCTTATCTGAATGAGTTACTGGCATTGCCGGAGATAAAAGAGGATCGGGACACTGATTTTTCGACCCGGAAGTATTCTGTACTGGCGGTGGAGGATGACCCCGAACTTCGTGGTTATCTGAAAAACACATTGAAAGAGTATTTTAAGAAAGTATATATTGCCTCTGATGGTGTCGAAGCTTTTGAAATGGCTATACACTATCTGCCGGATCTTATTATCAGTGATGTGATGATGCCGCGCATGGATGGCTTCGAGTTCTGCCGGCAGCTGAAGAGTAACCTGGAAGTCAGCCATATTCCGGTTGTATTGCTGACGGCGCGGACGGACCCGAAAAGTACGGTTCAGGGGTATAAGGAAGGGGCTGACTTTTATTTGCCGAAGCCTTTCGACCTGGAGTTCCTCCTGGCCATTGTCCGTAATATCCTGCGAAACCGTGAAGCTGTCAAATCCCGTTATAAAGAAGGGAAAGAGGTTGTTTCTCCCAGGAATGACACGATCAGCAATGCGGATGAAATGTTTATGAAGAAGCTGAATGAGTTGATAAGCGAACACCTGGATAATCCGGAACTGGATGTGAACTTTGTGGCGACGCGTATGGCGATGAGCCGTGCTTCTCTGTACACAAAACTGAAAGCACTGGCAGATATCAGTATCGGTGATTATATCAATAAGTTCAGGATGGCACGTGTGATGGAACTGCTGGCGGATAAGAATCTGACTATCCTCGAAGTCTCAGAAAAAGCCGGATTCACCAACCAGCGGTATTTCAGCACGGTATTCAAACAGATATACGGAATGACTCCGTCCAAATACCGTCAGGAACATAACTGTTGAAAAGGTATTACCTATTTCCGGATAGGCAACAGATAAATAAGCCGCGCGGAAATAACCTGGCTGGCAGATTTATTGAAATAGTCGCTTTTACGGTTGTTGAAGATGTCTCCCAACGCATAATAATAGCGTCCTTCAAGCAGGAAATAACCGATGCCGGTACGGAGTTCGATACCGGGTCCTCCGCATAATCCCCAGTCGAATTTCTTTTGGATAGCCATATCGTGCTGGTTATTGGCTCCTGCATTTTGGTTTTTCTCATCCGGGTTCAGGTCGGTCTTTTCGCCGATGGCAAAACCTACTTTGGGACCCATGTTGACATAAAACTTGAACTTGTTGCTGCCGAAATAGATATGGGTGAAGAACGGTATCTCCAGATAATTGATCGTACGGGTATATTTATACGTCGGGTGTTCGTCGAATTGCTCGTCCCATCCCTGCTGGCTGAAATTCAGTTCGGTCTGCAGTCCCAGGTTCTTTTCCGTGTTCCAGCGCAATACCAGACCTCCGTTGTACCCCTGTTTCATCTTGGTGTAGACCTTAGGATTGAAGCTGACGGAAGAGAAGTTCATGCCGAAAGAGGCACCTACTGTTATTTCCTGGGCGAATTTCTTCTGTGCCGTGATGCCGGTTATTACCGCCAGGCATAGAAAGGATATGATTGTTATCTTTCTGATCATCTTACTTCGCTGCGTGTTACGTTATAATCACTCTGGTAATGAACGATGAATGTACTGGTGTTGATGAATCCGCCCCAGTTATTTACCCGTTCAAAATCAAAACAGGTCTGTATACCTTTGTAATGGATATTACCCAGGTTGTTCTCGAAATTAGCACCGTATTTCCGGACGGCATCAAAGAAGAACATACCTGTATCGAATCCTAATATACCATATTTAGGGAATATGTTGATCAGGTTCTTGCTGTACCAGGTCTTATATTTAGAGTAGAAGTTGGACACTTCCGGCGAGAGGTTATCTGCATAGAAGAAGCTATATATATAGGTATTCAATGCAAAGAAATCATCCAGGCATTCGTTGGTATAGGTCTGCCATTCCGGATAACCGAACATCGTAATGTTAAATTCCGGCTTTGTCTCAGCCAGCATACGCAAAGGCGACTTGAACTTGCTCAGGGCTTCCAGGCTGCCGGAAGTAGGAATAATGACGCTACGTTTGTCTTTGCTGAGCATGGCTTCCATTTCGATCGGGAATGTATCGGCCGAATAGGTCAGTTCGCGCCAGGATATATTACGCTGTTTCATTTCAGCCTTGAGGGCTTTGATGAAATCCGTCTTTTCTTCGGTGCCGGGAACTTTCAGCAGGATGATGTTGTCGTTGGCAAACAGGTCACAACTGGCTTGTGATGCTTTGGCATACAGGTAGGAGTGAGGCGTGTTTACCTGGAATATATTAGCATTGGATAATACATCATCGTTTTTGGAGGTGAACGGTATCACATATTTGATATTGTTCTTTTCTGCAAATTCGGCAACCGGAGCTATCTGGTCATTCTGAACGGCTCCGATGATCAGGTTCGCTTCCTTTAAGGCATCTTCTTTCAGGATTTCTTTTATCTTTTTAGTTCCGTTGCCTGTATCGAATACGGACAGTTCGATCGAGCAGCCGCTATTGCGCAGACTGTCGACTGCCAGCAACATACCTTCGTAATATTCGATGAAGCGTTGCGTGTTGGAAGACGGTCTCGGTTCATTTGTCATGAATGGTAATAATAAGGCTACTTTGATCATATTGACCCGCTCGATCTTTTTAGGGACTGACAACAGGGCATTCACGTCTCTCTCATGCATAACCGGAGCTGTTTCCGTAACGGTTTCTTTCGTCTCTACCGGTATTTTGATGACCATACCGGCTTTTACCCCGTTCTTCAGTTCCGGGTTCCGTTTGATCAGTTCAGTGCTCGATATATTGAATTTCCGGCAGATACGGTACATTGTTTCTTTCTTGGCGACCGTATATTCGATATCTTTGGTTACCGACTTTACTTCTTTGGTCGGCAGAGTCTCGATAGGAGTTGCCGGGATACGGATCGTCTTACCGATTGTGAAAGTGGAAGTAGACAGTCCCGGGTTGGCTTCAATGATATCCGGTCCGGGTACGGCGTACCGGATAGATAAAGAGTAAAGCGTTTCTTTCGGTTGTATGGTGTGATACAGGAAATTATCTTCAGCATTACCCATCGGTGCCGAACCGGCATCGCGCTGCGGGATCTTTAATGTTGCACCCGCTTTGATCGATTCACAGCTTTCCGGATTCAAACGGTAAATGTCATCGACGGTTACTCCATACATGGTTGCGATTGAGTATACTGTCTGTCCCCGCTCAATCGTATGATAAAATATATTATCATTTAATTCGTTAGTAGTAATAATTCGTGCCTTGTTGTTCTGTGAAGAGATTGAAACACTGCAGAAACTCAGGCACAACGTCAATACGTATATACTGATCTTATTCATTTGTTGATTCGAATATTTGCGGCAAAGATAGTATATGTCCGTATAAAATACTAATTTTGGAAGCTAATTAGGTTATATATATGCAAAGGAATTTTTTAAGAAGAGTGATCGGGACGCTCTGTTTTTTGTTATGGATACTTGCAGCACATGCCGGAGAATATACAGTGACAGGAGGGCAGGGGACACCTTTGCTGGTGGATGATGATAAGTCTCAGAACAAGAATCAGCGTTTGGAGGTATATCTTGTTTATGGTATGGATAATGTCCAAATCAGCTATACTTCTTCCTCAACTTCTCATCAATGGTACAGATATAAAACAAAAAGACTGGAAGCCGAAAAGATTGCTTCCGTTCAGAATGGAACAACCTCTGTTGTCAGTAACGTGGAGGAGGGTTATGGCTATTTTGTAGAAGAAAGCGGACTTTCTGAAGCGTATGTCTGGATTATTGATTATAGTAAATATCTTTTTGAAATAACCGGACTTTATGTAAATGCGGAGCGTAGTACCTGCGATTATATGTATCTGAACGGAAGCGCAAAGATGCCGGAAATGAAGTATAATTATCCTCAGACCGGTTATTCGGCAACCGTGGAACGTGAGTTTGAAGTCACTTACCAAACGATGAAGAAGACGGAAGATGAGACTTCGTATATCACGGAAACCGTAACGGAAATTATCAACGATCCATTCAATGATCCGCTGCCTGCTCCTTTGTGTGATACGGATGTAACTTTGAAAGGTGATTTGTTCGCCCGCCATTTCGGAGTGGAGAAAACAATGACGGCCGATGTCTATCAAGCCGTGGCGGTTGAAGCTGTGATACAGGTAGATACTTTGCTATATTCGAATGCTCCTAACATGGTCGTGAAAGGAGATAGCCTTTCGGCTCCGGTAGAGTTTAATTTTAAGGCGGTAACCAATACGCCGGTTGCAGCCTTGTTCAAATGGCTGATATACCGGAAAGATGATACCGGAGAAACGGAAGGAACGAAACTGATTGAGTCTAATGAAGAGGAAATGAACTATCTGTTCAACCAAAACGGTACTTATACGGTTCATTTAAGTGTGTCCGATCGTACTTCCCAGTGTACATGGGAGCCTGATGCACCGATTACTATAACGATATCGGATTCCTTTATCGATGTCCCGAATGCTTTTTCGCCCGGTACATCACCCGGCATAAATGACGAGTTTAGGGTCGCTTATCGCTCCCTTACTAATTTCAAGTGTTGGATATTCAATCGGTGGGGAGCACAGATGTATTATTGGACGGACCCGTCGCAAGGCTGGGACGGCAAGAAAGGGGGGAAATACGTGGCTCCCGGAGTTTATTTCTATGTGATAGAGGCTACCGGTTCAAACGGTAAGACGATAAAGAAAAAAGGTTCAATTAACATTCTTAGATCAAAAGAAATTCAAGATGAAATTATCGAAGAATAGTATATTCAGTTTTTTGTCGGGCGGTCTGATCTGCCTGACTGCATGTTTGTCTATCGGATCGAGTGATTCGGAAAAGGTGCTGGACGGCCGTCCGGTGGTGATGGCGATGACCTCGTCGCCCGATATTCCTTCGTCGGTTACTTTCTGCGGTACGCCGATCGATCTGACCCGATATAATATGCGTGAAGGATTCGACCGGGAGATGAGTAGTTTTACCTACTTTCATTCAACTACGATGTTGCTGATCAAACGTGCCAACCGGTACTTCCCGGTTATCGAACCGATATTGAAAGCCAACGGTATCCCCGACGATTTCAAATATCTTGCAGTCATAGAAAGTCATCTCGACCCGCGTGTCTCATCTCCGGCACGTGCCGTGGGAATGTGGCAGTTCCTTGAAGGGACGGGTAAGCAATACGGACTGACGGTCACCCCGACGGTGGACGAACGTTGCCATGTAGCCAAAGCTACCGAAGCCGCTTGCAAGTACCTGAAAGCCGCTCACGACAAATACGGTGACTGGGCAAATGTCGCCGCCTCTTACAATGCAGGCATGGGACGTATCTCCGGCGAATTGACTAAACAGGAAGCCGATAGCACGTTCGACCTTTGGCTGGTAGAGGAGACAAGCCGTTATGTATACCGTATCATGGCGATCAAGCAGATATTCGAGAATCCCTATAAATACGGTTTCGTGCTTCGGGCAGAAGACCTGTATAAGCCGATTGCCTGCGAAGACGTGGCGGTATCGTCGGATATTCCCGATTTGTCTGCCTTCGCACAGAAGTATAATATAACGTATGCCGATCTGAAACGTTTCAATCCCTGGCTGCGCGACCGGAAATTGCAGACGCTGGGCAAGACTTATACGCTGCAGGTTCCCAAAGAAAATGAAATGTATTACAAGACACCTAACACCTACGTACATAATCCGGTTTGGGTAGTAAGATAAATTCCTTTCGGATGTATTTAGAATTTCTCTCGAAAGGAATTGTAAATTCTCCCGGAAGAAACAGAAAACAGTGATAAAAAGTATGAACGATAAAAATGCATTGGAAGGCGGTCGTATTTCCGTTTTAGGCGCCCGCGTTCACAATTTGAAAAATATAGACGTCGAGATACCGCGAAACAAACTCACCGTGATAACAGGTATGAGCGGTAGTGGTAAATCCTCGCTGGCTTTTGATACGATTTTTGCAGAAGGACAACGCCGCTATGTGGAGACATTTTCCGCCTATGCCCGTAATTTCCTCGGGAATATGGAACGTCCGGATGTGGACAAGATCACCGGCTTGAGTCCGGTTATCTCGATCGAGCAGAAGACAACCAACAAGAATCCCCGCTCTACCGTAGGTACAACGACAGAGATATACGACTTTTTCCGTCTGCTTTATGCAAGGGCGGGAGAGGCTTACTCGTATCTGAGCGGAGAAAAGATGGTGAAGTACACCGAAGAGCAGGTGCTCGACCTGATCCTGGAGCATTACGAAGGGAAGAAAACCTATATGCTGGCTCCGTTGGTGCGTAACCGTAAGGGACATTACAAAGAATTGTTTGAACAGGTTCGTAAGAAGGGGTATCTGACTGTCCGTGTCGACGGTGAAATAAAAGAGATATTTCACGGTATGAAGCTGGATCGCTATAAGATGCACAGTATCGAGGTGGTGATCGACAAGATGGTCGTCTCTGCATCCGACGAGCGCCGGCTGAAAGAAAGCCTGCGCATTGCCATGAAGCAGGGAGATGGCCTGGTGATGCTGCTGGATGCGGATACGGACGAGTTGCGTCATTACAGCCGTCGTTTGATGGACCCGGCAACCGGACTTTCCTATAGTGAACCGGCTCCGCATAACTTCTCTTTCAACTCGCCGCAAGGTGCGTGCCCCAAGTGTAAAGGGTTGGGGCAGGTGAACCTGCTGGATATGGAAAAGATCGTACCCGACCCTTCCCTCAGTATTTATAACGGTGGGATAGTTGCTTTGGGTAAATACAAGAACTCCCTTATCTTTTGGCAGATCGAGGCTCTTTGCGAAAAGCACGGCGTGACGATCAAGACACCGATCAAAGATATCCCGGCAGAAGCGATCGACGAGATCATGAACGGGACGGACGAACGTCTCCAGATCAAGAACGAATCGCTGGGTTCTTCCAATTATTTCCTGTCTTACGAAGGAGTTGCCAAATATATCCTGATGCAGCAGGAGAGCGAGGCTTCGGCTTCTGCACAGAAATGGGCGGGACAGTTCATCAAAATGACTACATGCCCGGAATGTAACGGCCAGCGTCTGAACAAAGAGGCGTTGCACTATCGTATTGCGGGAAAGAATATAGCGGAGATATCTTCGTATGATATTTCCGAGCTTTATGAATGGCTGGACGGTATTGAAGAGCGTCTGGACCAGAAGCAAAAGCAGATTGCCATAGAAATATTGAAGGAGATCCGTTCCCGTCTGAAGTTCCTGTTGGATGTAGGGCTGGATTACCTGTCTCTCAACCGTGCTTCGGCAAGCCTTTCCGGTGGGGAAAGCCAGCGTATCCGTTTAGCAACCCAAATCGGTAGCCAGCTGGTCAATGTGCTTTATATTCTCGACGAGCCGAGTATCGGATTGCATCAACGCGATAATGTCCGTTTGATCAATTCTTTGAAAGAGCTTCGTGATACGGGTAACTCGGTAGTGGTTGTCGAGCATGATAAGGATATGATGCTGAATGCCGATTACGTGATTGATATGGGACCGAAAGCCGGTCGTTTGGGTGGCGAAGTAGTTTACGAAGGAACACCCCAGGAGATGCTGAAAGTGAATACGCTGACTTCTGCATACCTGAACGGGGAGACTGAGATTGCTGTTCCTGCCGAACGTCGGCAGGGAAACGGTAAGTTCATTACGATAAAGGGGGCCAGCGGCAATAATCTGAAGAATGTCAATGTGACTTTCCCGCTCGGAACACTGATCTGTGTGACCGGTGTATCCGGTAGTGGAAAATCTACCTTGATCAACCGTACCCTGCAACCGATCCTGAGCCAGCATTTCTATCGTTCGCTGGAAGATCCGTTGCCTTACAAGTCGATCGAAGGTATCGATAACGTAGATAAGATCGTCAATGTCGACCAGTCGCCTATCGGCCGTTCGCCACGAAGCAATCCGGCTACTTATACCGGTGTCTTTTCCGATATCCGTAACCTTTTCGTCGATCTTCCCGAGTCGAAGGTCAGGGGCTACAAACCCGGACGTTTCTCGTTCAATGTCTCCGGCGGTCGTTGCGAAACCTGCAAGGGGAACGGCTACAAAACCATCGAAATGAACTTCCTGCCGGATGTATTGGTTCCTTGCGAAGACTGTCATGGCAAGCGATATAACCGTGAAACACTCGAAGTCCGCTTCCGTGGTAAATCCATCGCAGACGTACTGGATATGACGATCAATATGGCTGTGGAGTTCTTCGAGAATATCCCGACCATCCTCTCCAAGATAAGAGTCCTGCAGGATGTGGGGTTGGGTTATATCAAACTGGGGCAGCCTTCCACCACCTTATCCGGAGGGGAAAGCCAGCGTGTGAAACTGGCTACCGAACTGGCCAAAAAGGATACCGGCAATACCTTATATGTATTGGACGAACCGACTACCGGCCTTCATTTCGAAGATATCCGTGTCCTGTTGGGTGTCCTGAACAAGCTGGTGGAAAAAGGCAACACCATCATCGTGATCGAGCATAACCTCGACGTAATCAAATGTGCCGACTACCTGATCGACATGGGGCCCGAAGGCGGACGCAAAGGCGGGCAGGTCTTATTCACCGGCACTCCCGAGGAAATGATCAAGAAGAAAAACAGGAGTTATACGGCTCCGTTCCTGAAAGAGGAGTTGAAACGATAACCTGGCACAGGCAAGCTGGGAATATGATATGCCTATCCCGGTTTGCCGGCATAACTAAAACAGAATAGTAACTAAGTAAAGACAGATATATGAAGAATCCTATCCAAATGATCAAACAATGCGTAGAGAAGGAAGAACCCTACTTCCTGCTGCGCGGACAAGATATATGTGCTTTGGCGGCTATTGAAACATATTACGCCGAGGTGAAGAAAAATGTTAAAGATCCTTACTTCATTGAAGAGATCGAAGAGATAATGAAAGACTTCCGGGCCTTCCGGGAAGAACAGCAAACCCATATTCCGGATTGATCGATGGCAGACGACAGTTACAGAACCATTAAGCAAGTAGCAGAGGGCTATTACACAGAGAAGCGCAGCCGCTTTATCTCGTATGCCATCCCCGTGCGTACGGTCGAAGAGGTGAAGGAGCAACTGGATAAATACCGTAAACAATATTACGACGCCCGCCACGTCTGTTGGGCTTATATGCTGGGACCCGATCGCCAGACTTTTCGTGCGAACGATGACGGCGAACCATCCTCCACGGCAGGTAAACCGATCCTGGGGCAGATCAATTCCAACGAGTTAACGGATATCCTGATCCTGGTCGTTCGCTATTTCGGCGGCATCGAATTGGGTACCAGTGGTCTGATTGTCGCATACCGGACGGCTGCCGCCGAAGCGATTGCCGCTGCCGAGATAGAGGAACGTACGGTTGACGAAGATATCACGGTCGCTTTCGAATATCCATACCTGAACGGGATCATGCGTATAGTAAAAGAAGACAACCCCCTTATTGTATCCCAAAAGTTTGAAATGGACTGTGAAATGACTTTGCGTATACGCAAAGGAGAGGCGGAAAAGTTGAAGAACCGCTTATTGAAAGTTGAGTCGGCCTATCTGAAGTAAATTATTAATAATCTGAAACATGAGTTACCTGCTATTTTCGATTTGAGAGGATTTTTTTATTTTTGTACTCTGAAATCTAAACAAGCAAATAGTGGTAATATAATGAAGAAGATTCTGTTGTTTTCTTTTTTCTTAGTGGTTGGTTTGGTTGTCTCACAGTTTCTTCCATCTCTTGTAGGAGAAAATTATTCGTTGGTAAAAACTGTTTCCAATTCACTGTTGTATGTATGCCTGGCCTTTATTATGATTAACGTAGGTCGGGAGTTTGAAATGGATAAGACCCGTTGGAGATCTTATACGGAGGATTATTTCATAGCAATGGCTACTGCCGCTTTCCCCTGGATATTTGTGGCATTGTATTATATGTTCGTCCTGCTCCCCGACATCTATTGGTCGAGTGGGGAAGCCTGGAAAGAGAACTTGTTGTTAAGCCGTTTTGCGGCTCCCACATCCGCAGGTATTCTGTTTACCATGTTGGCCGCAGCAGGGTTGAAAGCTTCCTGGGTATATAAAAAAGTACAGGTGCTGGCTATTTTCGACGATCTCGATACGATCCTGTTGATGATCCCGCTTCAGATCATGATGGTCGGTCTACGCTGGCAGTTAGGGGTGATCATCCTGATCGTGATGGTATTGCTTATGATCGGATGGAAGAAAATGGGTACTTATAATATGCGGCAGGACTGGAAGGCTATTCTGCTTTATGCCATTGTTACGTTGGCATTTACCCAAGGAATCTATCTGGCATCCAAACATTTTTATGGTGAGGAAGCAAGCATCCATATCGAAGTGCTGTTGCCTGCCTTTGTGCTGGGTATGATCATGAAGCATAAGCACATAGATACGAAGACGGAGCACAATGTGGCGACGGCGATTTCATTCCTGTTCATGTTCCTGGTTGGAGTGAGCATGCCCGTGTTTTTTGGGGTTGATTTTGCCAAACAATCGGCGGAAGCGTCTACAATTACCGGTGCACAGCCGATGATGTCGTGGCCGATGATCCTTCTCCATGTGGTGATCGTCTCTTTCTTATCCAATATAGGAAAGCTTTTCCCCTTGTTTTTCTATCGTGACAGACGTAAACGTGAACGTCTGGCTTTGTCAATCGGTATGTTTACACGGGGTGAAGTAGGGGCAGGTATTATTTTTATTGCCCTGGGATATAATCTGGGTGGACCGGCCCTGATGATTTCTGTGCTTACTATTGTGTTTAATTTAATTTTAACTGGTATATTTGTAGTCTGGGTAGAGAAATTGACCCGCAGCGCCTATCAGCTTGAGATGGCTGAGCAGCAAAGGCAATAAACACAGTTAGGAATTACGGAGACAGACCAGCAAGCTGTCTCCGCAAATATTAAAAACAGAATGGATCGTACTATTAATGTTATCCTTAAACCGTTGCGCCGATTCGCCACACAGAAGTCGAGCGCCAGTTTTTTATTGTTTATGGCCACGGTATTGGCTATGATACTGGCAAACTCCCCCTGGGCTCACGCCTATCATCACATATTATCTTATCCTATCGACCTTCAGATTGGCAGTTTTAATTTGTTCTCCCATCATGGTGAACCCATGCCGATGCTTGCCTTTGTGAATGACGCCCTGATGGCGGTATTCTTTTTTGTAATCGGGCTGGAGATCAAGCAGGAAGTATTGATCGGGGAATTGAGTTCGGTTCGTAAAGCACTCCTTCCGGTTATTGCGGCTTGTGGCGGTATGATCGTACCGGTCCTTTTTTATTTGCTTGTCTGCAATACGGCTCCGGAAGTACGTGGGGCTGCTATTCCGATGGCTACCGATATCGCATTTGCCCTTGCCGTCCTGGGATTGCTGGGAAAACGGGTCCCTTTAGGCATGCGAATATTTCTGACGGCACTGGCTGTGGTAGATGACATCGGCGGTATTATTATTATTGCTTTATTCTATAGCGGGCATATTGCTTATCAACCCTTATTGATCTCTCTGGCCTTGCTGGCTTTATTATATGTAGGGGGAAAGATGCGGGTAAATAATAATCTGTTTTATTATATTGTGGGCTTCTTTGTCTGGGTATTATTCCTGGAATCGGGCATTCATCCGACTATAGCCGGGGTATTGGTAGCCTTTACCGTTCCTGCCCGTCCGAAAGTGAATCTGAAGGATTTTACTTGCGATATGACCGGTTATCTGAATATGCTGGATTATACGGAGGTTCGTCAATCCAAAAAGGCTTCGGTCCTGACTCCTACACAGATACAGGTACTGAATAATATCCATTCGTTGGCAGATAACACGATCAGTCCGTTGCAAAGCATTGCCGACAAATTGCATCCGTTGGTAAATTACCTGATTCTTCCGTTGTTTGCGTTTGTCAATGCGGGGGTCACATTCGGCGATATTCAGCCGTCATCGCTGGTAAATGTGCCGTTGGCTGTCTTTATGGGATTGTTTGTCGGGAAGTCACTGGGTATTTTCTCTTTCACGTATCTCTATGCTCGTACGAGGATGGGAGCCTTACCGAAAGGCGTGACACCGATGAACCTGTTCGGTGTGTCTATGTTGGGCGGTATTGGCTTTACGGTGGCGCTATTTATTGCCAATCTTTCGTTTACCGGAATGGATGAACTTGGAGTTGACTTGTTGAATCAAGCCAAACTCGGAGTATTCACCGGGTCGTTTGTTTCCGGTCTTTGCGGGTACTTATTGCTGAAGAAGCATTTATCGAAAACCCCGAAAGAATAGCCGACTGGATTATTTATTAAAGTGCACATCGAACCGTCCGAATGTAACGCGCTCGCCCTCAAACCGTCCGCTGATAACCTGTGCATTGGTGTCGAAGCGGGTGATAAAGACTTTGCCGTCCGGTAATGTTTCGTCTCCCCAAGAGAACTGGGTGTAGGGAATCTCCTTATTTTCTTCCGGCTTTTCCATACAGAAGCTGATGGCGAGATCTTGTTTTACCCACACTTTGACTTGCATGCTTTCATCGTCTCTGTAATCAAAGTTGATAGAGGGGCTGCTGATATGGTTATATCTTCCTCCGACATATAACCAACCGTCTACCAGGCATCCGAAAGTATCGGCACCGACCATAGTTTCGTCCGGCATCACCGTGATATCGACTGTTTCATCTTCTGTACAGGAAAAAAGAAAGGGCAGGAGACATAAAAGAAATATATATTTTTTCATGATGTAACGTATTTAGTGATTTCAATTAATTAGAAATGGTATCCGATCCCAAGTGAGATATTCAGTCTGGATACTTTCAGCCTGTCTTCCGACGGGAACCGAACCGTGATCGTCTCCCCGTGATAGTTGGATTCGACTTTTCTGAGGTTGGTAAACACATACTGCAGATCAGCAGAAACACCCCAGTGGGAAGTTAGCATATATTCTGCATTAACTCCGATATTTCCTGCCATACGTTGGCCGGATACACGACGGTCTTTTTCATATACCATGCTATTGTTCTTATACCGCAGATATCCGGTACCGATGTTCAGACGCACATTAACCCGCTCGTTACTCAGGCAGTAAAGGGCGAACTGCGGAGCTATATAATGTGTATAGACATGATCGGAACTATGTTCCAAAGAACCTTTTGCGCTATATCCGGAATAAAAAAGCCCGAATCCGAATATGCCTTTAGGGTGTAAATAATATTGTGCATCCCAGGAAATACCGGAACAAAGATTGCGCTCATAACTATGTGAGGTATTTGTCAATCCAGCTGTTCCGCCTAGCATATTGGCATATCCTATATGTAGAGAAACAGAATGCATCTTTGTTGGTTCCTCGGCATGCAAGTAGCCGGAAATTAGTAATATACAGAATGTGGTCAGGTAAAGAAACTTTTTAGGCTTCATAAGAATTAGAGTTTATATGTGGCACAAATATATAAAAGATTATCGGTTGATCAGATACTCCGTGTAGTTAAAAAACGAAAGGCGCAGACCCTTGACAGGGATGACGCCTTTGTTTTTCGGATATGAGGACTATTATTGCATACGTCTGATCGATGCATAATTAAATTCATCGCTCAGATAATCATTTTCCGTGAATTTATAACCCTGAGGCCCCCAGTTGCCCATTGCCAGCATGGCAATCATTGTCAACGGGTTGAAATTTGTCATATCGCCTCCGGCAGCTTCCAATGGGATTGATTTCATTAGTTTTTTCATATTGTGTTCATAGCTTTTATTGAAAAGCATGTTACGATATAAAGCCAGAACTCCGTCGCCATGTTCTTTGCGGTTCCATTCCAATACATAAGTACCGTCGTTGGCATCTGCTTTGGCTTTGATATCTTTCAGTTTAGCAGAGTTGGCATCTGCAATAATGAATGTAACAAAACCATCTTTGTCTACTTTCGGCATTTCTTCATCATAAATAGAGACATAAGAATAAGTCTTTTGTGATCCGAGGCAGACAGACCAGTAACGAACATCCGAGGTTGCATATTCATTTACACCTTTAGGTGCCGTCGGAGGAATAAAGCGGAAAGTAGCTACTTCACCTTCATTCAACTTGATGCGTGAGAATAAGTAATCAGCCGGAGTATTCGGGTACATCAGGCTTAACGGGGCACGCATAAAAGGAAGCGGTTTCATGTCGGAAGAGAAATCCAACGGAGGCATCTGCAATGCTTCGTGGATATTACATACTTCACGTTTGGGGAAATTCACATCTTTGCCGGTCGTTACATCGAATGCCTGGATTGCCGGCATATCAGTACCACCGTATGTGTCACCGTTGTTATATTCCTTTGCCAGATAGAGGCGCATAAATACGGATACCATGTTTAAAGTATCAGGGAATTCACAGATATTTTTCATGGATGACCGCATACTTCCCGGGGTACTTTTCGGAATAATGTAAATGGTGTATCCGTTAGCACTATAATCTGCCGTTTCTTTTACATAAGGATTGACAGAATTTTCATCCGGTTGGATGTTAGCATCTTCGATACTGGACATATCGACCTGCGTCTCGTCATTATAGACTGTGAAATTGAAGAAACGTGATTTGGGGAATTTCCCGGTCAGGCGAAGTCCGATATTGGGATTATCCTTGTAGGAGTAGGTATATTCCCAATAATCTGCGAATATATCCGGAAATGCTAATAAGGATTGATCGTCACCTCGAAGTGTTTTGCCCCATTGTTCCTTTGGTGTAGGATTCACAATCGGAGTATCGTTCTCGTCATCGTCATTACATGCGGTAAACAAACCAAAAACAAAGGCTAATGCCACTAAATAAAATGTCTTTTTCATCTCTCGTTAATTAATTTTCAAACGGGGGACAAAAGTAAGTGAATAAAATTACCGGAACGAATATTGCGTAAAGATGGAATGTCGATTATTAAATTTGGAATATTAATAATTGGTATCGGTTACTGAAAACCGGGCAAACGCCGAATTTCCGTCGGTGGAGATGTGTTGTCAAAGATACCTCTTACAAAAAAAGCTAAGAGGTATCTTTGATATTCATTATAGTTGATTCTCGTAATCGAAAGAAGAGATCAGTGCGATCAGTCTGTCTTCGGCTTTCTTCAGGGCATTGACGGAACCAATCGAACCGGCGATATAACTGTTGGCAATAGGGGTAACGAAAATATCAGCATGGGCGGTTTCATCTATTACCGGTTTGGCATCCGGCCTTTCGGTGTTATCTTTCAACTCGCCGCGAATGGCATACGCTATCTGATTGGCATCGTTGCTGATGGCTATCGCTACTGTTTCCATTAAACTGAAGGTGCGTGCCTGGTTGGAAGTGATGCGCCAGTTGATGATCGCTTTTGCCAATGCCGGAATTATTTCATCCCTCTTCTCTTTGGGACAAACCAGGCAGTTACCAAAGATATTTTTACCATCGGTCCAGCCCTGTTCCCGGAGCTTGGTTTCGATTTCAGGGAAAAGTTCCGGTTCGAGTTTGTTGGTGGAAACACAGAATAAAGTTCTCAGATCAATAGCGATGTCATAGACAAAAAGACCGGAAGCCCGGGTCTGATCCTGGATAAAAGCCCGGTTGGGGAGTGAACGCCGGTTGGTTGTCAGCCATTCGTCCAACTCTTCCTTACTCAATTCACTCCCTCTCTTTTTGCTTTCCATCCAATAGACTTTGACGGTATGATGTTCCGGATGCGAAGTCCTGTCGAAAGTGATATTTTCAGTCGGTGACTCGATACCTCCCAATAAAGGATGGAGCGGTCGCATGGCTGAAACAGACAAGGGGCTACGGCGCTTTACGATCATACTGCCGCTTTCCGCTTTCATATACCCGCCTAATAACTGATCTGTAAAAGAAGGATCGCATGGAGAGTGAGGCTCTTTCTGGTTTGCCTTATTTTCTTTTTTGTCGATTTCCCAGTTGAATGTTATTGCTGCGAAAGGCATATTCAGCGCCTCTATAACGGAGCGTTTTACCTGTTGGCCGCTGGAATAAGCCATTCTTTTGCCGAACTGAGGGTCGAAATAGTATTTCTGTCCGTCATTTACACCGAATACTGTATGTTCTGCATGGCGAAGGCCACGTAAATAGATAAAGGGATTGTCCATAACTGTGGGTATTAAGTAGTTTAATTTTTTGATTTCCAGTAAGTATATTCAAAGTCGATCAGGGTCATGAATAGAGGGAAAGAATCTTTAGGTATATAGTAGGCCTCTACAAATGCTTTTCTGAATACTTCGTTATCAGAAGATTCGTATTCCATTATCTCTTTGAGCTTTTGCCCGAAGACTTCGATTTTATTTGACTTCCTTACCTCTTTCGACAGATTCGAATAAACAGTCTTGCCTTTCTCTGCTGTCCTTTCAAACTCTATCAGGGCCTTTGCAACCGCAGTGGCCAGTTCCAGTAATTCTGTTTTGTTTATCATAGCAATAATCCAGATTTTATATAGTTCATAATTGATATACGATTCTTCGTTGTTGAATTTGTACTCTTTCCCTTGTGCGTAAGGCATGGAGCCTATGGGGAAGTACTGTCTCAGTTTATCCGGTTCGATCGCTTTTAATCCGATGACACCCAGTTTACAAGCTGATTTGAAGGTGTAGTAGGTGTTGAACGATTCTATTTCCTCATCAGACAGGATGCTTTGCTTGCCGTCGAAAAAGAGCTTGTCCCTGAAGTCGAACAAAGAGTGGACCTCTGGGAGATAAAGGTTGATAAATCCCAGCGTTGTGTTCGTCTGGGATAGATTATATGAATAAGCTGTTATTACCTTGTTAGGATATTTCTTGGATAGAGCCATAATGATTTCGAGCCAGGGTTTGGTCGGTATGGCAAGATTTCCCATCAATTCGGTGGGGACGATATGAAATCCTTTGTACGGTGTCAGATCATTATAAAATTTCCGGCACCAATGGGATAGCCAATGCCCGTTCCAGGTTTCGATCTGTTTGTCTTTGACATTAGGTGTCTGATTCAGATACTTCCTATAATATTCCCAACCGCAAAACAGTTGCCATAAAATATCCGGCTCATCCAGTAACATGGCAAAACCTCCGCTTACGCCGATGGCCAGCGCTTCGCCGATCCACGAAGCATACATCTCGTCTGTATCGATAGAGGTTTGCATATCGGAGATCTGACCGGACGTTGTTCCCGCCACATCTTTTGCTGCATATCCGACAAAGATCGACATGTTCGGTTCATCGCTGGTCATGGCGACTTTCAGGTTATTGTATTGGGCCAGCGCTTTGCTTCCATATTTCTTTACATCCTCATCTTTCGGCTTTTGGAAAAAAGGAGAGTTGCTGACGTGTATCAGATGTCTCTCGTCATTGAAAAACAGATTGAAAAATATCCGGTCAAAGAACTCCTCTGCGGATATATCCGTATTCATTTTCTCATTATATATCTTCAAGAACTTTTTACCGATGTAGCTTGTATACATATTCTAAATGAATTAATCATGTTCCACTAATTGTAATCCATAAATCTCATATTCTTCCTGTGGCATAGGAATGACAAAAGGATTTGCCCCTATATCCTGCAACTGCTCGTATTTATCCCGGTACTGGGAAATTGTTTTCCAGTTGACAGGTATTTCCATATTGATCCGCTCTTCCCAGGTGGCAGTAATATACTTATCCCTATCGGCGGCCAGTATACAGGTTGCACTTTCTATTTCCAACGCTTTCAAGAGAATGGCTTCAGTCCGGCTGGTCAGGTTTATGAGCGAGAAGTCTCCGTCTTGTACGGCCAGGTGAATATCGATTTCCTTCGTATCGACCGATCGATATACCTTGTCTATTTTTTCCTGCAGACTTCTTTCCTGCAAAATATCCCCGTTATCCGGCAGTTGGTCGAAACTGCGTTTCAGTAGTTCCATTTTGTAAGGAAGCACATTTCCTTCGGGAGCGATCACATGAATCGGTCTGTAAATCCGGTTATTACTTGTTACCCTTTTTCTGTTTATTCTTCCGAATCGCTGTATCAGGCTATCCAAAGGGGCACACTGGGTAATCATCCTGTCGAAACTGATATCCAGGCTGACTTCAACCACCTGTGTCGAAACGACCAGGCAGGGACATTTCCCGTTCCCATATTCTTTCCTGTCGCCGTTGAACTCTTCTTTCAACAATTTTTCAAGTTTAACGCGGTCGCTTCGTTTGAAACGGCTATGGATAAGCATCATGGGAATATCAGGAAATTCTTCCCTGAACTCCTTGAAAGCAGCCTGCGCTTTATTGACTGTATTATAAATGGTGAGCACTTTCTCTTTTTCCTTAAAGGCATTTGCCAGGATAGGGGAGACACTGTCCTCCTTATCGAGTTTGAATATCTGATGGCGGTCGAATGTATCCAGTGTTTCATCTGATAGTTTGACTTCGTATACATTCTCTTTCCCACCTAATATCTCCAGCAACTGATTGTATAAAGCGGTAGGCATCGTCGCTGTCCCGATATGGATGCGGCACCCGAATCTAAGAAGTGCTTTGACGATTTCCAGTACCATCGCTTGCGAATAGTCCGAATAAGTATGTATCTCGTCCAGGATAATATCACATCCTTTTATATCCAGTATGACACTTTCAAAGCCGGAAATACCGAAAATAATGGACGACAGTTGATGGGGTGTCAATACTTTGATACTCGACCCGATCAATGGCTGTAACATCTTTTCTTCCATATTATTTCCGACGACTATCTTCGATGTCGCATGTAGCAAACGAATATCTTTATTGGGAATAGTCGCCTTTAGTCTTTCCCACATGGCATTTATGGAAGCCTGGAATGGCAGGGTGTAAAAAATGCGTCCTCTGCATCTTTTCAATAGAAAATCTGTTTTTCCTGCACCTGTCGATGCTACCACCAGCGTATGTGGTCGGGTGTCATCCACTCCGATCAGTGACAATGGGTACAGAGGATTTGTTCGTACCGGTTTAAAATAGGCGGACAGATCCGGGACTTCGAATGTTGTTTCGAGTTCTTTGGGGGTATATGAAGTAAATGCTGAAGCAAAATGATCTGCCGCCATTAATAACCCTCTCCAGGCAGACCATCCGAAAGTCTGCGATTTGCAATAATCTACCGCATAAAGTAAAGCCATCCTGGCTTTATCCCTGTTTATTCCGGTGCAGGTATACCCAAGTTTATTCAATATTTGTATGCCGTATTGACTCCATTCTTCCCAGTCCTGCAGATGGTTGTCTATCCAATGTCGATCGCAGGAAGCAATATCCAATATACCTCTTCGCCGGGGATCGTCTGTGATGGACTTATGATGGGCTACAACCATTTCTATCAAGGTGTCCCATTCCTCTAAGGGAAAGGCAGGCAGGAAAGCCAGTGACGATAACTCATGCCGATGAATGAAATTATTACACCTGTTTGAGAGGGAGCCATTTATAATATTGTTCATCTGGTCCTGAAAATACGTATGCGCTTTGCCTAGATCGTGTAAAGTTGCCCCTTTGAGAGCAATCGCTACATCGAAGGGAAAATCTATTCGCCGGGCAAAGACCTCGATAGCCTGCCGGGTATGCAGGCAATGTTCAAAGAGTGAAACATGGCCGTTGTCAGGGCTTTTTGCCAGTATTTCGTCGATGGTTTTCATAGAGTACTTCTGATCGGATAACCTTTCACATGCAATACGCCATACATCTCTTCCCCTCCGTGATATCTGTTATATCCGGCTTTGAATCCTTTCACTTCGTCGGAAGGTATCCATTCGAAACCTTTTATCTGTTCAAATTCGTCTGCCGACATTTCGATCGGACGATCCGGCAGTAATATATCTTCATTCCTGCATAAGCAGATAGATTGTTTGGCGGCGCGCAGTGCATCGTCATTGTTCTCGAAGGCGAGATACAAATGAGGATATAGAAGAACGCCTCGGGTAATGATGCTAATGTTTTTAGGAAGATAATAGACATTTCCTTGCGTGTCTTTCTTTTTCTCTTTGACAAATCCACCTTTAGACCATGTTCGTTCCTGTTGCGAATCCTGCCCGCAGTAGTTCAGGCGGTATCTGCTTATTTTCTGAACTCTTTCCGTCGTATTCAGCAACTCCGGGAAGAGTTTTTTTTCAATCCCTTCTATCGTGGAAGTGATCAGAAATTGCAGACTGAATGTTTCGCTATCTCTGACAGCTGTCCAAGGTTTAATAAATCCGAAAGGACCTGAGTATTTTACTACGTAATACATAATGTGACTATTAGATTATTGAACCGCAACCACTACCAGTTAAAGATCCGATGCCGCAATTCCATGCGAAGGCTTTTGTCAAAGGTGTACCATGAATAATCAGGGGACACATACTGCATTTATTACTGATATTATGGATCGTAACGAGTTTTTCTTTCTTATTGGGATAACTAAGGTCGAACTCAATCTTTAGAGAAGGATCTTCCGGTAATCCCGCAATCTGCATTTTATGCCTCAGAGTTTCTGCCATCAACTCTCCGCTGTTCTCGTCTTTATAGGTGAAGTGCTTATGGTTGTCGTCATAAAAGCGTTTTATAAAGACAGGGCTTCCGAGTTGAAAATGATTTTGGGTGGATAAATCGGGTGTTTCCTGAATGATAATCCCTTCGACTTTCATTCCGCAAAACATATCCGGTGAGTCCATTATTGCTTTTATTATGGTCTTGACATATTTCTCTTCACAAAAAGAGATAAACCAGTTGGCGCCATAAGGAAAATTGAGTCCGTTTTTATATCTTTTTCCTCCTTTTAACCATGAGAAAGAGTATAAGGATATTTTATCGTGAAGTTCGTTTGTCCCAAGCCAACGGTGCAAAACTCCAATAAGTTTCTGCTGGTAATTGAAAGGAACGAGTTCGTTGTTGGCGCTCGTTGATAGATGTATTCTCATATAGTAATTCTGGTATTATATTTAGGTTATATATTATATAATGTATAGATATAATCTAAGTAAGTTAATAGTATACTGTGTTTCTCCCAAATATAACTATAATTTTGGCATAACCTATGAATCTCTTGCTTTATTTATGACTTTAAATGACGAGTACTCCCATTGAAGAGAGGATTGTCTTTGATTAACAGATGATTTCGCTATTAGAAAAAGTTAGAATAAGATTTATACCACCAAGGTACGATTAAAGTACATTATCGACGAACTGCCGACTATCTATTTCCGTTTTAAATACCATACGGTACAATTAAACCCCTATAAAATTTTTAGGTTCTCCTTATTCTAAACACTCTCTAAGCCTGTTTGTCCCTTCTTTATTTATCAATGAAAGTTGTCGACCTTCAATTGTATAAAATACCCCGGGGATCGACAACTATCATATAACTCTTATACCTTCCAAGCCATATGTTTCTACTGTACTAAAAACCTATTTTACATCATAGGTCACTAGAGTAGAATAACGCTTCCAAATATACATTATATTAATATATCTGTAAGTTTTATTATCCAATTTGTCCAAGTGTTTTTTATATTTGCATAGTATAATTGTACCTTAGTGGTATTTAAAACCATTCGTATTCGCGGAATTGTAAGAGCGTAGCAAAGTTTAATCGTACCTCAATGGTATTTAAAAATCGCATAGATGAGTTTCGTGCCCGGATCGAAGTATTAACTTAATTGTACCATCTTGGTATCCTCTCCAAACCCATCCCCTCTCTTTTTCTGTTATATTCCATGCCAATAACAATTTAAACAAGAAAATGAATATGGAAGAGAACAATCAGATGAAGAAAAAAGGAATGGCGCGGAATGGGTTTGTGGTTTATGCATTGGGGGTGATAGATGAGATGGAGAGAGGAAGACGCTATGGGATGGCACAGGCCTATCGGAATAGCGTGAAATCGCTGGTGCAGTTTACCGGGAGTCAACGGGTACCGTTTCAGTTGTTTCGGTTCGAGATGCTGAAAGCCTATGAGGGCTGGTTGCTGCAGGAAGGATGTTGTGAGAATACCGTACATTACTATCTGCGGAACCTGCGAGCCATCTATAACAAAGCCGTGAAAGAGAAAGTGATCAGGCCCCGTATGAACCCTTTTTTGCGGAACCTCCGCTACAGGAAATCATCGAGAGGTATCGTACCGACAGCCGTTATGTCTGGCCAGTATTATCCGACGATGCCGACGACGCGGAAAACTATAAACACTATCGGAGTGCGTTGGTAACCTTCAACCGCCACTTGAAAAAGATTGCGGCAATGGCAGATATCACCGAATCCCTGTCCTCCTATATGGCGCGTCATTCATGGGCTACGGCAGCACGTAATAAACTGATGCCTACAGCCGTCATTAGCTCTTACCTGGGACATGCCAGCGAACGGACCACGCAAATCTATCTGGATTCGTTCGACAGAGGCGTAATGAAAAGACTGAACCACAAAGTGATCAATCTGGAATAATAGTCCGGTGATAGTATATATGAAAATAGAGTAGAGAATGTTTGGTTATAGTGACGAGTTTTGAATTTTGGCAAAAAAGCCCGGCTAACTTCACAGTTAGCCGGGCTTTTGTTCTCTGTAAATGTGTCAAGATCTTCAGAGGGTTTGCTCGATAACCCGAGCTGTTCGTTCTATTTTTCCGCTTATGTCGCGGAGTGCTTGTAATAATGTTTGTTTTTCTTCATTGGTGAATTGCGCTTCTTTGCCATGAATCATTAATCCGTTTATACGCTGGCTTAACCACGCACGACTTTTGTTGAAATAGGTACGGGCAATGTAAGACCAGGATACTGATTCATATATGCCATCAAGTTTATTCCTAAGCACGTCATCGATTAGTTTATCGGCTCTTGCGCAAGCTTTATTCGCTCCTTCGATAAAAGCTTCACTAACCAACTGCTTTTCTTCGTCGCTTTTTGAGTTGGCAAACGCCTTCACTTCAGAACGAAACGCGTTACGTTCTTCGTCTGTATTCAAGAGCATGAACTTACTTTTCAATGCTTCCAGTTCCTGATTGATTTGTTCCTTATTTGCCATATATTTTTGTATTTAAAGTCTAGTGAAAAGATCTTTTAGAGAGTACCCCCGAAGGGGTACTAACTGCTAACCTTTCAACTTGAGTAACAATATCAACCGGTCTAAATGCTGGTCGATTTGTTTTTCAAGTTCTCTTTCCGAGGTACTTTGTACTAAAATATCCCAGTAAAGAGAATAGAACAGAAGATTGTTCTTTTCATGTTCTATCAGAGCCTTTAGCTCATTTTGGTTATCATCCATCTAAAAGATCTTGACACAACAAAGGTAGATAAACATTTGTTTATCTACAAAGGTTTTCATATTTATTTTTACTCTTCTAGGAAGATTGATATTCCTATCAATGTTGGGTGATCTCCTTTTTTTATAGAGTTTAATAATCTATTTGCGTCATTTTGCATCCGTTTTATTTGGCGATTCCCAACGGATTGCGTCAACTTTATAGTGTAAATTAAAGCAAGGTCTCATGAAGTGCAAATAAAATTGCTGTTAATTTCAAATAAACTTTCGTTAATCAGATGAATAAACTTGCAAATGAATATCAATAAATTAAAGGATCTGATTCAGAATAGTGGATTGAGCAAAAAAAAACGGCAAACTGTGAAGTTAGCCGGTTTTTTGTATTAGATATTGTCAAGTATAAAATCTGCAGGGATTCCGAAACAATCTCGTAAGCGTTTAGCGATGTTCAAGTTAAGCGCACGTTTACCGTTTGTATTACCTCCGCTTAGCTAACAAAGCAGCCTTCAGCGAATGGGATATAATGACCGTACGTTACCAGGTTTTTCTCACCCGTCTGTTTACCCGCGATTGGCAGCGGACACTTAATTTCCTGCTGGAATACACCGTACTCGGTACCTTACGTTTCGACCTTCAGCAACCGGACATCATCCTGCGTTTTATCGCCCAAATGGAAAAACCCAGGTCCGATTACAAACCCTCTTTGGTCCACCTGGCCTTTTCCCTGCTTCTGACCCTTTCTTATAAGGGATCGGTGGAGTACCTGGGCGACAAGCTGCGTGAAGAATGGCTCACCGCTGAAGATCTCAATATGCTAAACGACAAGACCCTGATAACCAATGAGCCGGGACACAAGCAGCCTAAGGTGAAATAAGTATAAAGCTGCAATGAAATGGACGACGATAATACGGTCGGATGATTAATAAGGCTGTTGGCGCAACCAGATAGCAAAGAAGCGATCGTAAACGATATAACCGACTTCTGTCCGGTAGACCATTTCCATTTTCGTAAGTGTACGAAGAGCCGAATTTACACTGCTGGCAGCTTTCAGCTTGTATTTGGAAATGAAAGAACCGGCATTGATCTCCGGTACGATCCGTTCCTTTGCTATCGCTTTGATTAAACGTATAGCACCGGAAGTATAAGCTGCCAGTAAGTTTTGATAACCATATTCATTTTCTGCGACGATTTCGCGTATAGCACGACTCACCATTTCCTGATCGGGGTTTAAGGAATATCCATACAGGCGGTTTAATATGGCTTGGATATACCATGTATGCCCTTCGAACTCATCGTAAATGCTGGAAAAAGTATCTTCACTTATAAGAAGGTTTTGTCTGGCAAACCAAGTAGCGGAGAAATCGTAATAAGCCTTTCTGTCGATACACCCGATGGTTATTGTCTGCGTACTTTGATAAAAAGGACGTTTGGTCGACAAAAACATTTCCTGCATAACATGCTGTTTACTGCCGGCAAAAATAAAACGGACATTAGGTAAAAACTGGATGTAAGAACGTAACAGGGCTTCCACCCCTTTTTCCGGATATTCCGTGATTTGCTGGAATTCGTCGATGGCGATATAGCAACGTTTTTCCGACGATTGCAGGTAATTGAATATCTCTTTTAAAGTAGCTTCTTCTTTATCTGTCGCAATATCGATACTGACACTGCCTAATACGGTGCTGGCGAATACCTGTACAAATTCATTCAGGTTTTGTGTCGAATAAATATCGAGATAAAGAGTGATAATGTCGGGTTGTTGTTCATGTAACTTATAGAAAACATGTTTGATCAATCCTGTTTTGCCCATACGCCGGGGAGCAACAAGCGTCAGGTTGCGTTCGTTGTATAGAGCATTGATTATTTGCTCGGTTTCCTGTTGTCTGTCACAGAAATAATCGGGACCGTAATATCCTGCTATCAGGAAAGGATTGTTCGGTTGAATTGTTGACATATCTTCATTGCGTAAATTACGTAACGCAAATTACGTAATAAAGATCGAAGTGTGCAAATAATAACTAATACATTTGTCAACGACCAACCGGATCGGTTCCTTTTTTATTTGGAAAAGGGGGTAGGGGTAGATATCTTTGGGGGCGTATTTGCTGTTATAAGGACGGTAATGGGTAATTTATAAATAGTATGGAAATGAAAGTAACACAAGAAAACAATCGAAAAAGAAAAGGTCCTTTGTTGTACGACTATATTCGGCAGCGGGCGGAAAGTAAACAACTGATGGGTAAAAACAGTACAGCTGACCTTTATTTGGCAGCCGGTCGTCATTTTTACCGATTTCAAAGAAACAAGGATATACCGATTCGTGATCTGACTTCCACCTTGTTAAATGATTTTCAAGCCTATTTGCAGGCAAAAAGATTAAAGATCAATACGATTAATAGTTATCTGAGTAGCCTGAGGGCTGTCTACAATGCAGCTTTCGACGAACAGCCGTTTGAAATGAGGTATCATCCGTTTCGCAAGTTGAAACTGAAACGTGATCTGACAGTCAAAAAACCTTTATCTGATCAGCAAGTAAAGAAAATGGCGGCAGCTGATTTTCGTGACCGTCCCGATCTGACTCTGGCTACCGATTTGGCACTATTCAGTTTCATGGCTTATGGCATGCCTTTTGCTGATATGGTTCGTCTGACTCGAAAGAATATCCGAGGACAAGCTATAGTATATAACCGTCATAAAACGGGGATCGAGATATGTATTGAGATTACTTCCGGTATGTGGCAAATTATTCATAAATACGAGTCTTCCGAGAGGGATTATCTTTTTCCTGTGATGTTTGCATCTGCTACTTATCGGCAATACAAGGGGATGCTCTCTAATCATAATTCTGCATTGAAAGAAGTGGGTCGGCTTCTGTCGATTTCTGATAACCTGACCTCTTATGTAATGCGTTATACCTGGGCTTCGGAGGCTCGTCGTTTACATGTGGACATCGCCGTGATCAGCCAGGCATTAGGACATACCAATGAAAAGACCACCCGCGGATATTTTAATCGGATGGAACAGCCGGAACTGAATGAGGCCAATCAAAAGATTACGGATCCCATTAGTAAAATACTGATAAACAAACAAAAAGGTAGAGGTGTTTTTCGGATGGAAGGAACTTATTTATGAAATAAGAAATAGCTTATTTATGAAATAAGAATAATATCATAAAGTCTTTTGAAAATCACGCATTATCATTTATCTCAAATGATTACTGAATGCAAAGTTAAGATATTAGTTGTTAAAAAAGAAACATTTTCTTACTATTTTATCTACATCTTTAGGTTTGTTTTCAGGTTAGATAAAGACTTCTCGAAATTTATACTATATTTTATATAAATTCAACCGCTAAATCTATACTAATATTAAATGGCAGAATGTTTAGACATAGCCGGTTAACCCCATCACGCTTTAACTTTTCTTTAGTAAAGATATCCTTACCGATTTTTGTAGAATTAAACATGTTTGAGTTTCCATTGTTGGTTTTTTACTCTTCATAATAGCTGTCGTTTCTTCAGAATTTATATTCTAAAATAGACAACCTAAACTTATTTCATAAATAAGTTTAGGTTCATGGTGAGTTTACCTGGTATTAGAACCTTTACTCCGCGATTTTTGAATCAGCGAATAAAATAACTATAATAAAACATAACTAGTATGATGAGAAAACTTATCTTGATGATGTTCCTGTTTGTGATCCCTCTGTCGTTCTACGCACAGGACAGATTGACCGGAGAAAAAGGTTCGACCGTCGGGATCAAGACCAATATTCCATATTGGGGAGCAATGGTAACTTTTAATGCCGGCGCGGAGTTCCGCCTGGCACGTCACTGGAGTCTGGACATAGAGACCGGCCTCAATCCGTTCGACGGAAAGAAGGACGACGGGAGCTATGGCAAATCTCTCAAACATTGGCGACTCCATCCGGAGATGCGCTATTGGTTCTGTGAAACCTTTTATAAACATTTCATCGGGTTGCATGTCCCGTACATATTATATAATGTATCGAACATCAAACTGCTCGGTACCGAAGACGAACGCCACCAGGGGTGGGGCGCAGGCGTGGGCGTCAGCTACGGATATTCCTGGCTGCTCTCCAAACACTGGAACTTAGAAGCTACTGTCGGTGTGGGTTACCTCTACCTCGAATCGGAGAAGTACCCCTGTACTAACTGCGGACGCCGCCAAGAGTACGTGAAGAAACATTATTTCGGTCCCACGCAGGCCGCTATCAACCTGATTTATCAATTCTAAACATCGCTGCCTTATGAAAATGAACAAGCATACATGGATTGTGGCAAGTCTGCTGGCGGTAGCCACCTTGCAGGCACAAGAGATTAAAGTAAAAGATAAGATTGTGGAGAAGTCGGACGGTACCCTGCTGATCGGCATGACGCTCGACTTCGGAGAAATCAAAGTCCCTTCAGACCGTAGCCTGGTTTGCACACCGGTCATATCGGCAGGAGACAGCATCCGTCCCCTGACACCGGTCATCCTGAGCGGACGCGACCGACATATATTATATGAACGGACAGAGCGCACCTATACGACACACGATGAATACGAACTGCTCCGCGAGAATGGCAAGCCACAGACCTTCGAATACACCACCCGCACACCGATGGCACCGTGGATGAAGAAGTCGGAAGTCGCCCTCGTCATCGACGAATGTGGTTGCGGTTGGGAGGCATTGCAGAACGACCGCTCACCGCTTTTTCCGATTAACATGGCAGAGCCGGTGGTATTGAAACCGCTGCTTGCCTACCGTACGCCCGAAGCCGAAGCAGTCAAGGCGCGTTCGATCGAAGGCAAGGCGTTCCTTGACTTCCCGGTTAATAAGATTACCATCTATCCCGACTATCGCAACAACCCGCGCGAACTGGCCGCCATCCGTGCCACGATCGAGTCGGTGAAGGACGATCCTTACGCCACTATCACGGAGGTGTGGATCAAAGGTTTCGCCTCTCCCGAAGGAACTTACGCCAACAACACCTATCTGGCAGAAAACCGTGCCAAGGCTTTGTGCGACTATGTGAAGAGCCTTTACCGCTTCGAACATGCTACCTTCAGCGTCGACTTCGAGCCGGAAGACTGGGAAGGGTTGGAAAAGCGGCTGGAAGAGATGAACTTGCCCGACAAGGCGGAACTGCTCGCCATCATCCGCAACCCGGAACCGCGCGACTTAGACAAAAAGGAATGGAAGCTAAAGACGCTGAACGGCGGAACCTCTTACAAGATCCTGTTGCGCGACATCTATCCCGCCTTGCGCCACTCGGATTACGTGGTGAAATACAACATCCGCAACTTCACTGCCGAAGAGGCGAAGTCGCTCATCTACACCGACCCGAAGAAGCTCAGCTTGAACGAAATGTTCATGGTGGCGCAGCTTTTCGAAGCCGGCAGCGAGAAGTATAACGAAGTGTTCGAAATCGCGGTCCGCATGTTTCCGGATGATCCGGTATCTAATTTGAATGCCGCCAACACCGCCATTCGGACAGGCCAGCTCGACCGTGCGGAAAGCTACCTTGCGAAAGCTGTCGAAGGCGACGAGAAACAGTTGGCGCTTGCTTCCGTCCGGATGCTGCGTGGCGATCTCGACGGTGCGGAAGCGATCCTGAAAGGATTGGAAAACAGCTCGGTTGTAGGCGAAGCCGCCTGTGCGAACCTCGAACAGATCAAGGCGAAGCGCGAAGAATGAGATATTTTCAAAAAACGATAGCGTATGAATATTACACATAAATTATTAGTATATGCCTGTGCTGCGGGCTGTTTTTTGTCTGCCGCATGTTCGGACGAGTACCGGACGGAACGGGACGACGGCGGCGACAAGCCGGTGGAGGAGAACTATCTCCGACTGACGCTCCGTTGTCCGGATGCCAAGGCACCGCTCACCCGCTCGAATCCTACAGGAGGCGAGAACGGCGACGGCTACGAGCCGGGGCAGGACTACGAGACGCGCATCGATGACCTGATGTTGCTCTTCTACCAAGGGACAGACGGGGTGAACTCGCCCGCCTCGACCCCGATAGACAAGATTATCTATCTCGACCGCGACGCTATGCAGGGCGACAACCGCACCGAACCGGTGTTGGTGGGACTGCCCGGCGGATGGTACGACCTGCTGGTTATTACCAACACCGGCAACATCCGTCCGCAGCTCAAGGATTTGACGCTCGGAGAAGTACGTGACTTCCTGCAAAAGCGTGCCTGGATGGAAAAAAACGGCGAGTATTCACATTTCGTAATGGCTTCGGACGGTCACCTGGACGAGAAGGTGTATATCTGTGGCGACAACACGATCGAGAACCCCGCTTCCGCAACGGTCGAGGTCGAACGCCATGCGGCACGCATCGACTATCTGCCGGTACATGACTATTTCGACGTGATGGACAAGACGGCGGGAGCAGCCCGCGTGTCGATTACCGGTGCCATGATCGTCAACAAGCTGGATGCAGGTTCATTCATGGTCAAACGAGTGGTCGGAGCGGTGGCCAACGATGCGTTCGGACCGGCAAGTGCAGTTGAGTTTTTAGGCTTGGAGTTGCCTGAATGGGGCGACCACCAGACTAACTACGTGCTCGACCCGTGGAGCCGCTACAAGACGATGGCGAATGTGAAGAGCGAGATGTTCAACCCTAACTGGCCGGAGCGTCCCGCTTCGGACGGCAAACCGGTCGAAGCACTCTATGAAAACTACTTTATGAGTTTCGGTACTTCGGCAGGCAACTGGCGTTTCACCAACGGTATGGGTGACCGCGTGGGCGAATGGTACTGCGTGGGCTACACGAAAGAAAATACGGTAGCGCGTGCCGACCAGTCGCCTTACTATTGCACAGGCGTGGTGTTCAGGACATTATACGGACCCGGAAGGTGTCTCTTCTATGATCCCGCTACCGGAACGACCAACTATCGCAAAGGATTGGACGGTTCGCCGTTTACCTTCTTTGCTTTCAAAGGCGTAATTTACGGTTCGCCCGAAGCAGCGATGCTGGCTTTCACCGAAGGGGCGCTGGACGTCTCTACTTACGACTTCACGGGCAAGACCTGGGGCGACGTGCGTTCGCTGGCATTGAGCTTGAAGGAGGGCGACCCGACCGGATACCGCCGTTTCCTTTCAAGGCAGTTGAAAGACAAGGATTCTTCAGCTGCTCTGACTGCTGCCGAAGTTTCGGCATTGGCGTGGAAGGAATATATGTATACGACGTTCGGATATGCCTCACGCACGGATGGCACGCCGCAGGTCAATCAGGGCGGTAAAGACACGCGTCGTCTGTTGGCACGCTATGGTCTGCATACCTATGTGGACGGTGTTTGTTTCTACACACACTGGATTCGCCATTCTAACAACAATGCTCCGTCGAAGGGCATCATGGAGTATGCCATTGTGCGCAACAACGTCTACAAGTTGCGCATCCGTGACTTCTACGGCCTGGGAGACGATATTCCCTACGAACCGCCGTTCGATCCCGAACCTAAGGACCCGATAAATCCGGATAACCCGGATGATCCGAAAGACCCCGAAGATCCCGACAATCCAGATGAACCGAACAAACCCGATGAACCGGAAAAAATCGAAATCGAAGTGATTGTCAAGCCTTGGGGACCGCTTCAGGACGAGACGATTTATTTTTAACGTGCAAAATTGGAGAACAATGAATTACCATAAAATACTATATCTTTTATTCCCGGTGCTGGCGGTGTTTTGCCTCGCCGGACTGGCTTCATGCGATTATATCCATGACGAACTGCCTCTTTGCCGGCACACGCTCCGTTTCGTCTACCGGCATAACATCAAACACGCCGATGCGTTTGCCTACGAAATGGTGAACCAGGAGCGCGAAAAGAACGTCCGCCTCTACATCTACGACGACAAGGGGGCGTTCCTATCTTCCCGTCTGATCGAGGGCGAGGAACTGAAAAAGAACGAAGTAGACCTCAGCGAACTGGCTCCGGGTGATTACCGCCTGTTGGCTTGGGCGGGGCTGAACGATACAGATTATAGCTGGATGGAACCCGCCGCAGGCTCTACGATCGAAGACTTCCGTATGGCGGTGAAGGCGGCGGAGAACCGTGTGGACCGCGAGTTGTCGGGACTCTTCCAAGGTGAGCTGGACTATACGATCCCGGCGGGCGGCGCGACCGACACCGAGTTTCCGCTCGTGAAAAACACCAACAAAATCCGTTTCATCCTGGTGGATGCCAACCGGGGTACGGAACTGTCGAAAGACGCCTTCGACTTTGTAGTCACCACTACCAACGGCGACCTCGATGCGCACAACCAGCCCATCGCCGACAAGCGCATCACCTGGCTGCCCTACCTGCAACAGGTCGAAACGGTCAAATCGGCTGATAATGCAACCGTTGCCTACGATGCCGTCTGCACCGAGCTGAACACCTTGCGCCTGATCGACAACGCGACCGGTACGCTGAGTGTCCGCTATGCAAGCGAAAAGACGCCGTTTATCAATGTCGATCTGGCAGGTCTGTTGAAGTTGACGCAGATCGAGTCGCACAAACTGGACGGACAGGAATATCTGGATCGTCAGGACGAATATGTGCTCACCGCATACGTGGATATCGCCGGCGGACGGGCTCATTGCCTCTATGTAGTAGTGGACGACTGGATCGTCCGTCTCGAAGACGTGACACTTGGTAATGAGGAGATGGGATTATGAAAAACAGATTGAACCAATACAAGAGCTTGCCACTGCTTGCCAGCCTGTTTGCCCTCATCGCGTTCGGTTGCGTGAGCGGCGAACGGGGTGCGGGGGGCGACCCCGACCTTCCTGACATGCTGGAGGTGGATTTGCAGGTGGGTATCTCTGAGACTTCGAAGTCGTTGCAGACGAAAGCCGCAGATGCAAATGCGTTGCCCGGTGAACAGATCAACTCTTTGGTCGTGTTTATCGTCAATGCTTCCGATAAGATAGAAAAGAAATTCCAACCGGATTTGACTGGTGACGAGGAAGCGAAAAAAGGCGAATTGACAAGCTGGAAGTCCGGCTCTTTCGAGATTACCGGTGGTCCGAAGAAGATTTATGCGTTTGCCAACTGGGAGTCGATAAAAGACAATCCGTTGGAAAATGTTGTAAATATACCGGAAGGACAAGATATGCCGTCGCTTCCCGTATCCGTTTCTTGGGAATCCGGTGTTAATGACATTTCTAAGACATCAAAATTCCTCCCCATGAGCGTGCAGGAAGAGTGGATTCCGGCAAAAGGGGGGAAACCGATTTGTTTGGTTCGTTTAATAAGTCGTTTGAAAGTCAAGATGCTCAACAGAACGAGCCATACGATTACTGTTACAAAGTTAACTTTAGGCAAGTTCAACACGGCAGGAAATCTTTTTGAAGCGGATAAGTATTTGGCTCTGACGGGAGGCGGTTATTCGATTGACAAGCCTTTCGAAGATAACAAGCAACTTGCAGTAAGCGAATCCATAGAATCCGATTGGTATTACGTGAACGAATCGGAAGCTACCGACGGTTTTGAGGTGGAGTTGGAAACGAGTAGTGACAAACATTTAACAGGTGATAACCCCCATCAAGGAACGAAGTACACCGCTCTTCGCCAGATCCCCCGCAACCATTTTTGGAATCTGAATATTGAGTTCACGCCTTATAAATTGACGCTTTTAGCCGTAAGTAATGAAAATCCTCCGATCGGCGGGTATCCGGAATCTTCGGTAACAAGCAAAGGTATAACCGATTTGGTTTGCACTGTATATGGCGGTGGTCCGTTTACTATTATAATCGAAAAGTTAGTTTCGCAGGAGGAAAACGGAGATGTAGATCTTTCTGACCAGGTAACTTGGAGTATCGGAAAGGTAGATAAGGGAGATTTGTTGGCAGAAGCTCCTAATAAAATCGAGCAAGCCACAATGGATGGTGCATCACGTTATCAAATAACAGGCGGTCGCATGGTCGGTGCAGCCACTAAGGATCAAAGCGCGACCTTCGAATTGATTGCAAAGAAAGACGACAGTGTTTTAGCCACTTTCCAAATCCAGTTACGATTTGCGGATCTATTTGAACTGACAACAGATAAAAACTAAATTCAGAATACGATGAAACGAAAAAAAACAATATATGACAAATGGCTCCGAACGTTATTCCTGTCGTTTGCCCTGCTCACAGGCGGAGGTGTCGGGATGGCTTGGGGACAGGAAACGACGACTAGACCGGTGATTAGCCTAATGTTTTCAGAAGATCATGATAAAGTTCATGTGAAAGAAGAGATTATTTATGTTGATCCAACTAAGCCACGTGTATTGTCGATACCAGTGTTGAATGTAAATACGAGGAACAATAATGACCAATCCTACAACTGGTTTGTTCATTGGTATGTGAAAAATGGGGATAATTTTGTCAAAGAAAGAATAGGACATCACTCAGTAACTGTTACTAAAAACATGTCTGCTAATAGAGGTGGATCTTTGAGTATATGTAATGAAAACTCAGTAGGAAATACAGGAAATGCAGATTTGTACATAACACATGATTATTTTATCAAAGTCAAAGAAACCGATGGCTTAATTTGGTCGAATCGATTAAAAGATTCAAATGTCATTCCGGAACAAACCAACGGGATTTTGAGTGAATATAAGCGTGGTCTGGGAATCGACGCCTCTACCATTGTCTATACATTGCCGGAGGACTATGCAGATGGTGATGTTGTGTATTGTGATGTAAGTGTTTATCAGGATGGAACTTGGACACCTTCAAGTTCTTCTGACATCAAAGGAACATATGCAGAACCCACCTTGCTTAAACGATACAAGTATGTAATAAAAAAAGCGGAAGAGTGTCCTTCTTATATTCAGGAGAAAACAATTTATCATATCGATTTTCCGAAAGATGCAGAATCTATAAACTTATCTATGCCTTATACACCGGATAATTATTTTTGGAATGATGGGAAGGTTCACCAAGGATCAAAATTTCAATATCGAATAAATAGTGATGATAATGCCGATTTTAAAGATTTTCATCTTGTAACAAGAAAGGCAGACTTGGATTTGCAACAGACGCAGAAAATAGAAATAAACGATGCGCTTAAAAATGATTTTAAGGTTGATATACGAGCCATTTGTAATGAAAACACTCCCCATCAGAGTGGGGTTATTGCCACTTTTAATTTTCATCCGATTGAGAATGCTAAGTTCATATTGGAAGATGAGATAAATAAGGATAGTGACAGATGGCCCAGAGGGAATATTAAGAAATATAAACAAATAGGGATTGTTGATTTTGACCAAAATTCTATTGTAAATGAGATTCAAGCAGGTGATAATATGTCAAATAATCCTTTGGGTTCTTTCAATCAGTCTGAAACAAGTTACGGATTTATATATAAAAACGGTAAGTCCTTATTAGACCAAAATTCAAAGTGTTATACTTCATATCCTGGAATGTATGGCTTATTTAGAAGTGCGAATGTTGAAGGTAAGTCTAAACATGATGGTCTTTGTTCTACAGGCGATGTAAATAGATACTATAAGTGGGTAACACCTTATATAGAAAAAGCGTATAATTATGGAAATAAAATTTATGAAAACAGAGAATTGTATGATCGAACTTATACAGTAACCAAGGAAGCAGGTGATACAAAATACGGTTATTTTTGTTATATTGATGCAACTGATGAACCGGGAACTTTGGTTTCCGTACCAATAGAAGGTTCTATTTGTGGAAATACGGAGTTGACCGTAACCGGATGGTTAGCCGATATGACGCGCCCGGGATGTGACGTATGGGCTGATGGTAATCCTCTTCCGTTGGTTCCTAATTTGAATATAATATTAAAAGGAGTAAAAGGTCAAGAAGAAGTTGTACTTCACAGGTTTACAACAGGAGATGCATTAACGGATTATAAAGATAATAAGCTTGGTCATTCAAAAGCTTCTAGTGTAAATACAGAGACCAGAGATAAATTTAATTATAACCTTATGAAATGGCAACAATTCCATTACAAATTTGTCGTTTCGGAAGATGAGATCGCCGGCTGTACCGAATTTTATTTGGAAGTCCAAAACAACGAGCCCCACACCGATGGAGCCGACTATGCCATTGACGATATCCGTATCTTTAAAAGAAAACCGGAAGTTGAAATTATCCAAGCCGGTGACTTGTGTGATACGGAATTAAAAACAGTCAAATATGCGACAAGTTATAGTAATATAATGAGTGTAATGGGGTTGACTGCGAACACAAAAGTGGAAGGTATAAATAAAGACGTTGAATGGGATGACAAGTTGCCTCAGGAGTTGAAGGATTATATAAGTGAAAAATATCCTAATGGCGAAAGTGATGCAGTAGAATATTTTACAAAAATTTATTATTCCGTTTATGCGGAGGATAATTTAAATAGTCCTATTGAAATCGACTACGATGGTGACGGCATCCCGGAATCATGTCGTGTGTCTTATCTTTCCACTCGTAAGGAAGATATGAAATGGGTGGATTCGTCTTTTGGTTCGGATGGGAAAACTTCGGGAGATAAAATTTATTCTCTTCCTCTTAATATTGGTGAGTCTTTTGATCCCAATAAAAAATATATAGCCAGAATTTCCGCTCAACCGATAGGTCACCCAAGTGTGCCTGTTAAGTGTGATGCTTGTGCTTTAACCGGAGATCCGTTTAGTATTTCTCTTACGGGAGATCGCTTTAAGATATTTGAAGGGGATGATTTGAATACTGAAATCTCATCGCCGGAAAATGCGGAGCAGGGGAAAAGATATAAAATAGCCGGTAATTTCCGTTATTTGGGTGAGAATGGATGGGAAACAGTAGAAAATGCCAAGTTTGATTGGTTTATAGGAGATGTTGTAGAGTTTAATGCATCAACAGTGACTGTGAATAGTCAAACATACACAATAGCACAGGCACTAAGGGAGATTTCTACGAATCCGGATGGGAGTGAGGCTATAAAAAATGCTTTAACAACTTATGGAGAAGAATATAGTAAAGACAATGTGAGGGGAAAATTTGTTTTTAGTCAACCATTCTTTGAATACACAATGGCAAACAAATACCAAACAATTATAGGTTTGCCACAAGCTCAACAAAAAGATGGTAATGGAAATGTGATTGATGACCATTTGTATTGCCCTGACCCTGTCGTAATCCAATTAGGTCCGAATCCTCCGACTATCGAGCCGGGTGATCCCAACGTGCCCGATCCAGAGGACTCAGATGATCCCCAAGACCCTGAAGACCCAGACCCCAAAGATCCGGAGGATCCGAATAATCCGAACCAACCCGATGATTTGGGTGGCAAACATGTCCGGTCTGTCCGTGTCGGATTAGTCCAGATACAAGATATGCAGGAGAATGATGGTACATTGCGTATTCCGGTTCATTTCCGGAAGTCGGCAGAGGGTGAGACATTTGCCAAGGATACAAAGACCGATATAATGGTTTTGAAGACTTCTGACACGAAATGGAATAAATCAAAATCGGTTGCTACTTTGGAGGAACTTGTCGATGATGCTACAACAGTAACCTGGGCTACGAATTATTTCAAAATCAAATTCACCTCAGATGCTGTTAACAACCTCAAAGAAGGTTTTTGGTATATGGTGGATATACCTTATGTTGTAAAGGATAAAGAAGATAAGATTACTTATTCCAGTTCTTTCCAACTCACCCTCAAAATCGTCCCCGAATATGTGACGTGGGTAGGAAGTGCCGAAAATATGCACAACTGGAATAATGACGGACCAAAGCATTGGAGACGGTCTACGGATAATGAACTTTATACAATGAACATTGCAAACGAAAACGGTGGGCATACTGAAGCCTACACTCCGATGCGTTTCACGAAAGTGACCATTCACGGGAAAGCGAAAGATAAGAATGGTAGTTATAGTACTGATGGAAACGCTTATGCCGCCTATCCGTATTTGTACAGATTGAATAAACGGACAACAGCTCCAACAGCCTTAGTGGATATGGCTCCGGCAGGCATGGATGCAACTATCGGTGCCGCCACCAAGAATATCGAATACGACTTGCTTGCCGATCCGGATTATGAACGGGAGTTGTTTGGAAGTGTTATGAATCCGGATAAGTCGACTACAGGTGATAATCACAACTACTCTTGTGTCCGCTTCTACGGCAACATCTGCGACGAGATTTACATCAAGCCCGAATCGGAAATCCTGCATACGGAATACCTGACCTACAACACGGCACGGGTAGACTACGAAATGGCTCCGAACCGCTGGTACATGCTCGCTTCACCTTTGAAAGGCGTAGTGTCGGGGGATATGTATTTGCCGACAGGTACAGAAACTCCAAAGGTAGGTAGCTATGCACGCCAGGAAACACCAGCGTTTACGGATATTACCTATGTGGATAATACAAACTATACCCGTTGGGAACCTGCCGTTTATATGCGCGGATGGGATAAGGCTACAGCTACGGTTGTTCGCCCGGATGGTACTAAGCCCAATTACGGGATTACAGGTAGTTGGTCAAACCTCTATAATGATGTAGATGTTCCGTTTACTCCGGGTACTGGATTCTCGATTGGGACAAAGACGGATAGAACTACAACATTAACTAACGATAAAGTATTGTTTCGTCTGCCAAAGGTTGATACTGAATATACGTATTATGGTAGTAGTAATGGTACAGAAGGAGATAAAACAAAGTTGACAAATCGTGAAGATAACGGCCGCTTCCATATCAGCCCTGATGAAAAAGGACAAAAGGCTGTTACTTCTTGTTCGGCATCCTCTACCGGCGGTATGTTCGGTAATCCGTTCATGTCGCATTTGGATATGACAAAGTTCTTACAAGGTAAGTCACAAAAAACTTACTATATCATGACCGCTACAGGTACGACTACCAATATCTTGGGTGATGAATATTCCATCTCAACAGGTGACGCAGATCCTAAGTTTGTCGCCCCTCTCCAATCATTCATCGTGAAAGATCTGGCTTCTGCCACTTTCACAACCGATATGATTGCGAAAGCCCCGACAACCGGAAAGCTCGGTTTGCGCTCCGCAACCGTCGCTCCGGCCGAAGAGTCCCTGCCGCAATTGCGCATCACTGCCACCCGTGACGGCATACGCAACACCGCCGTCGTTGCCGGTCTTGCCACCGCTTCGGACAGCTATGTGGAGGGTGAAGACGCTGCCTTGCTGATCAACGAGGAAGTCGCCGCACCACAGGTGTATACTCTTGCCGGTAATCAGATGGTAGCCATCAACGTGACACCCGACCTGGCTGAAATCCCCGTCGGTATCCACGGCAAAGACGCGACCCCGGTAGAGCTGAGCTTCAAACTGTCAGGTGCCATGAAGAACGTGAAGCTGGTAGACAAACAGACCGGCAAGCGTTATGACGTGACCGACGGCCTGACACTGACCGTCCCGGGCAACACCTACGGACGCTACTTCTTGAACGGCTCCATCGCCACGTCGAACGAGATCATCGCCCAGGGCCGCATCATCTTCTACAACAGTGCGCCTGGCCGCATCGACGTCTCTTCGGTCGATGCACTCAGCGAAGTGACGGTCTACGACATCTCCGGCCGTGCCCTGCGCACCTTGCGCAACCTGAATACCCCGACCGTCTCTGTCGATCACCTCGCACCGGGCATCTACGTCGTCCGTGCCGAAAGCGGTTCGCAAGTCGTAAGTGAAAAGGTAGAAGTGAAGTAAAAGTGTAACTCTTATGTAAATGATATCAAATTGGGGAATCGATGATGCGCCCGGCGTCCCGGTAGATGCTCGGAAAATTACATCGTGCATGTAAACAGTATTTTGCGCTGATTGCCCCAGTTGTCGATCAGCGTAAGTACATGTTTGCCGGACGAGACCCGGCAGGCGATCTGGTGGTTGCCGGTGGTTTCGCCGAGGTAGGTGTCGTCGAGATGCCAGTAGATGGTTGCCTCTTCGCGAGCGTGGGCGGCTTTGAAGATAAACTTTTCGCGTTTGCCGGAGAAGCCTTTCGGGAGGTATAAGACGGCATTATGTTCCGGGTAGATTAGTTCGATTTGCCCGGAACTTTTTGTTTGTTCGCATCCCGGTTTGATGGGCGGGAGGGGAACATAGTCGATATGGTAATTGCGGTAATAATATTCTTGGGACGGTGGGAGGACGAACCAGGGACGGGTGATCATCCGGTCGACCGATTCGCAGGAGCTGTTTACACGGAAACGTCCGTCAGCCGAGAGATGTATCAACTGATGGTAAGGGCAGACGGGGGTATTGATGCCTGAACGGGGAATGTACAAACTATCTACCTGGTCGCATATCTGCGATGCTTTATGACCGCTGCTACGGCAGATGGCTACCTCTTCCAGTTCGTCGTACGGCTTGTCGAACCAGCTACTGCCGGGAAGCAAGGAGAACAGATCGAACAAGACAGGGGCGGCATTGCCTACACCGGTCAGTCCCGGGCGGCCTTCGCCCGAAGCATTTCCTACCCATACACCGACCACATAACGGGGAGTTGTACCGATGGCCCAGGCATCGCGTCCTCCGTAGCTGGTCCCTGTTTTCCAGGCAATCTGTTTCATCGATTCGAATTGTTGCCAGTCGGCTTCCTCTTCCGGGCGGTTGAGTGCCGACATTGCCTCATAAGTGAACCAAATGGAAGCAGCTGAAAGAAGGGGTTTGTCGGTAAGACGTTGGTCTGCGATCGATTGGATTGCCCCCGTAGGGGCGGTTCGCGAACCGCCCTTACCCGAACCGCCCCTACCTGCCCCGCCCGCATATGGCAGGGCTGTCAATGGGTGGATATCCTCCGGATTATATCGTCCGTTGTAAAGGCGGTAATGCGTGAGCACGCGGGAAAGGGATGCGTACATCCCCGAGAGATCCCATAAGGTTCCTTCGGCTCCTCCGAGAATGAGCGAAGCCCCATAGTGTTCTTCCGAAAAGCGGAGGGTGGTCATTCCCAATGCTTTCAGCAGTGTCATGAAACGTCCGGTGTTGTATTGCGATAACATGCGGACGAGGGGAACATTCAGCGAACGTTCGATAGCGCGGTGGGCGGGGACGGCTCCGTTGAATGTCTTGTTATAGTTTTGTGGCATGAAGCCGTTTATATTCAGCGGGACATCGGAAACGAGGGTGGAAGGGAGTATCTGTCCGTCGTGGAGCATCCCGGCATAGAGGAAGGGTTTCAGTATACTTCCCGTGCTGCGGGGAGAGGTGATGACATCTACCTGGTTTCCCCGTTTCTCGTCGGCTTTGAAGCTGGCGTTACCGGCATAGGCCAGCACTTCGCCGGTTTCGACATCGGCGATGATGGCGGCGAGGTTATGGATATGGTTGGAGCTATATTCAAGGGCGTAACGGTTGACCAGCTCCTGTGTCTGTTTTTGCAGGGAGTAGTGTACCGAAGTCGTGATACGTGTTCCGGGGGTAAGGGCGGCAAGCCGTTCCAACAGGTGAGGGGCTTCGTCGGGCAAGGGGACAGGGGCTTCCGGCAGGGGTTCCATGCAGGATAGTTCGTATTCGGTGTTGTCGATGATACCTCTTTCTTTTAGAGTAAAAAGGAGGTTGTCGCGTTTGGTTTTCAGTTGTCTGCGGTTTCTCCCCGGATGGATCAGGGCGGGGGAGTTGGGCAGGACGGCGAGTGTGGCGCTCTCCGCCCAGGACAGGTCGGAGGCATTGCGTCCGAAATAACGCCAGGCGGCTGTTTCGATGCCGACTACATTGCCGCCGAACGGGGCATGGGAGGCGTATAGGCCCAGTATTTCTTTTTTGCTGTGGGTCGTTTCGAGGAAGAGGGCCCAGCACATTTCGATGCTTTTCTCATAAACGGTACGGTCTTTGTTTCCTCGGGCGATACGGGCCAGTTGCATCGTCAGTGTACTTCCTCCGCTGACGACACGGTGATGCCGGACATTGAGGTAGGCGGCACGCAAAATAGCTGTCACATCGATCCCGGGATGATAGAAGAAATGCCGGTCTTCATAGGTGGTCAGGCAGGTGACAAATTTCTCCGGTAACGAGTCCGTAGCCGGAAACCGCCATTGTCCGTCCGGCGCAATACGTGCTCCCAGCAGGTTGCCTTCCGAAGAATAAAGTAAAGTAGAATAGGGAACGGGAAATAAAACACGGGGAACCAATAGGTACATTCCTCCCCACAAAAGAATGACAAACAGCAGAAAGAAAAGAAGTATCTTCTTTCGATTCGCTTTTAGTGAAGTGATGAGTGCCGTATGACGCATTTTATTAAAACAGGACGGTATGGTATCAACTAATACAAAGATAGTTCTTTTTATTATATACATTATTCTCTGAAACGAATAAATGCGTATATTCGTGAATTATCTCATTGGCTAAGAATAAGTAGTAACCGTTAATTGAATAAAATATGGCAAGGTATCTTTATTGGGTGTGTTTATGCTATTTGTTGTGCTTGTTTAGTAGTTGTAATACAAAAAGTGGCGGGGGAGAGGCGGAGGAGTTGCCTTTCAATCCGCATGTAGAAGCATTTACTTCCGGCAAGATATCTCGGTATACGCCGGTCTATCTGATCTTTAATCAGGATATCGCACAGGATAAACTGAAGAGTGATCAACTAAGTAAGCTTGTCCGTATAAAGCCCGAGGTGGCCGGTGAGTTTTCTTTTGAGAATAACCGGACTATCGTATTCAAACCGACAAAAGCATTTGAACGGAATACAACCTATAAGCTGACCGCCAACCTTTCCGAATGGTTCGATGTGACAGGTAAAGATAAAGAGTTCGCCTTTGAATTTTCCACCTTCCCGCTGGCACTTCGTGCAAACCTGGAGTCGATGGACATCAATGCAAAAAATGAGAACGGTTATGATATAGTCTGTACCCTATTTACTCCGGATAAGGAAGCACCGGAGACGGTCGAGCCACTTGTGCGCTACTCGGAGAAAGCGGATACGGTATGGCAGCACAGTCCCGACGGTAAGAAACATCAGGTTACCTTGCAGAATGTACAAGCCGGGAATGACGGCACGCGGACATTCACCCTTTCGGTGGCTCCGAATAAATCAGGAGTAGCCGAAGACAAACTGCTTACCGTCAGTATTCCGGATATGAACGATTTCGACGTATATGACGTGACCTATGTGACAGAACCTGAGCGCTATGTGGAAGTAACGTTCACCAAAGACCTGGACGCTTCGCAGGACATGCAGGGACTGGCTTTCATCGCAGGAAATACATCTGAGACGGTCAACGTGGAGGGTAACCGCCTGCGGTTATATCCCGACAGCCAACGTAAGGGCGTTATGAATGTACACCTGACTCGTCAGATTCGTAGTAAGAACGGGCTGACACTGAAAGAAGACGTCACCCGCCAGATCGAGATCAACACCTCTTTGCCCGACGTTAAGTTTATCGGTCAGGGAGTAGTCATCCCGCAATCCACCGAACTGCTGGTACCGTTCCAGGCCGTTTATCTTCGGGGAGTGGTGGTTCGCGTGATCAAGATACTGGAACAAAATATCGGCCAGTTCCTGCAGGTGAACAACTTGGACGGGACTTCCGACCTGATGCGCGTAGGCCGTCTGGTTGCCCGTAAGACGATCTTCCTGGATGAAGATGGTAGCGACCTTTCCCAATGGAACACATACGCGGTCGACTTGAAGAAACTCATGGAGCCGGAGCCCGGAGCCATCTACCGGGTAGAGCTTTCTTTCAATAAAGACCTGTCGGCCTACCCTTGTGACGACTCGATAAAAGTATCGCGCGAACAACTTTTGGCTGAAGACGAGATCAAGTTCAAAGAAGAAAGCTCCCGCTTCGATGATGGCGGTTACTATTATTATAACGGCGATTTCAACTGGAACGATTACAACTACAGCGAACGGAATGACCCTTGTTCGAACAGTTACTATTATAATAAGGTAGAAGGCAAGAACGTGTTGGCCACCAACCTCGGACTGATGGCAATGGCCGGCGAAGACAACGAAATGACGGTATTGGTACATAACTTGCTCAGTACGTCTCCCGAAAACGGTGTCAATGTATCCATCTATAATTATCAGAACCAGGTACTGGCTTCCGGTACGACCGACAGCAAAGGAGAGGTGAAATTGAAGATCGCTTCCGGCAAACCTTTCTACGTGATTGCTTCGCAGGGATACCAACGTTCCTACTTGCGTGTGGATGGAGGTTCGGCCTTATCGTTAAGCTCGTTCGACGTGTCCGGTGAAGTGGTACAGAAAGGCATCAAAGGTTTTATCTACGGTGACCGGGGCGTATGGCGTCCGGGCGATACGCTTTTCCTTAGCTTTATGCTGAACGACCGGGCAAAGAAACTTCCGGCGAACCATCCGGTAGTGATGGAACTCTATAATCCGTTGGGGCAGCTTTACCAGCGTAAGACACAGACACGCGGCGAACTGGGCGTTTACTCTTTCACCATGCCGACCGAACCGGATGCACCGACCGGAGCCTGGAATGTGAATGTAAACGTCGGCGGTGTCAGCTTTACCAAACGCCTGCGCGTGGAATCGATCAAACCGAACCGGCTGAAAATAGATTTAACATTTGCCGGCGGAACCAATAAAGGCAGCATGGATAAGGCCAGCATGGATAATGGCGCTATTGATAGGGCCAGCATTGATAGGGCCAGCATGGATGATGGCGCCATTGATAGGGCCAGCCTCGGTACGGGCGGTTCGCGAACCGCCCCTACGGTATTGCGGGGCGAACCTCTGAACGGGCGCCTGCATGTGGAATGGTTGCAGGGAGCCACAGCAAGAAACCTGAAATACGACATTCAAGGCACCTTTATCTCGACTCCGACCACCTTTGCGGGCTATAAGGATTTCTATTTCGATGATCCGTCGAAGACATTCAACAGTGAAGAAAGTAAACTGATCTCCGGTACGACCGACGACAAAGGGGATGCTACCATACAGACCAGGTTCGAGATCGGTACGACCGCTCCGGGCATGTTGATGGCTAACTTCGTGACTCGTGTCTATGAAGAGTCGGGCGATTTCAGTATCGATGCGAACAGGATGCTTTATTCTCCTTACAAGCGGTATGCCGGTATCAAATCGCCGCAGCAGACACGTGAGCAGTTGAATACCGGAAGCAATTATACCTACGAAGTCGCTTCGACCGACTATCTGGGAAATCCGCAGGCCAACACGGAACTGGATGTGCAGGTATATAAAGTATATTGGTACTGGTGGTGGAGTTCGGACAACAGCAGCTTGGCTAACTACGTATCCGACTCTTATAATAAGCCGGTTAAGCAATTAACCGTCCGCACCGGCGAGAACGGCCGGGGCACTTTCCAACTCTCGTTCAGCAACGAGGAATGGGGTACCTATTTTATCTCCGTGAAGGATAAGGAAAGCAAACACTCCACCGGAGTAATGAGCTATTTCGACTGGCCGTATAACGAAGGACGCCGCAACGCCGATGGCAGCGAGTCGGCTAATATGTTGAGCTTCAAGACAGATAAAGACAACTATAAACCGGGCGAGAAACTGGTTATCACCATCCCGTCCGCCAAGGGAAGCCGTGCCGTTGTCAGTATCGAGAATGGGACGAAGGTACTATCCGTTACCGAACATACCTGCGACGACCAGCAGACAACGATCAAGCTGGATGTAACTAAAGAGATGCAGCCGAATGCATACGTCTACGTCACGTTGCTGCAACCTCACGGGCTTACACAGAACGACCTGCCGATCCGTATGTACGGTGTTGTACCTTTCACGGTAACTTCTCCTGAAAGCCATCTGTATCCACAGATCAGTGTGCCTGACGAGATCAAGCCGGAAGCCAAATACGAAGTGGTCGTTTCGGAAAAGGACGGCCGCGAAATGGCTTATACGCTGGCTATCGTCGATGAAGGCCTGCTCGACCTTACCCGCTTCCGTACCCCCGAACCCTGGAAAGCCTTTAATGCCCGTGAAGCATTGGGCGTAAGTACCTGGGATATGTATAACTATGTAGTCGGTGCTTACGGCGGACGTATCGAGCAACTGTTCAGTATCGGTGGTGACGATGCCCTGAACAAAGGGCCGAAAGCCATCGTCAACCGTTTCAAACCGGTGGTGCAGTTCGAAGGCCCGTTCCTGTTGAGGAAGGGGAAGCAGCAGCGTCATATCTATACGATGCCGAATTATAACGGTCGTGTCAAAGTAATGGTCGTAGCCGGAAACGGTGAGGCTTACGGGCATGCCGACAAAAGCGTATTCGTACGTAAGCCGGTCATGCTGCTGGGCACTTTGCCGCGTGTGATCGGTGTAGGAGAGGAGATGGTCGTTCCGGCCACTGTCTTTGCTACTGAAAACGGGGTAGGTAATGTCGATGTCTCCATCACCTGTTCCGCTAATATGGAAGTGATAGGAGCCCCCAGCCAGCAGCTTCACTTTACGGAGAAGAGTGACAAACAGGCCCTGTTCCGCATTCGGGTAAAAGACCAGCCGGGTGCCGGTCGGGTGACTATTACAGCATCGGGCAAGGGCGACAAGTCCGTCTACACAACCGATATCGAGATACGTTCCGTCAGCCGTCCGCAGGTGAAGGTACTGCCTGTAACCCTCGAAGCCGGCAAGTCCTGGAAAGAAACCGTTAAGCTCCCTGGCATGGCAGGAACCAACTCTTTGTCGCTGGAAATGTCGGATGTGCCGCCGTTGAATCTTTCTTCCCGCCTGTCATACCTGATCGGATATCCGCACGGATGTGTGGAGCAGATCACATCGAAGGGCTTCCCGCAACTCTATGTAGGTGAGTTTGCCGCCTTGACGAAGCAGCAACAGAATACGACCGAAAATGCGGTGAAAGAGGTGATCCGCCGCCTGCGTTCTTACCAGACCGTAGATGGAGCATTCTCTTACTGGCCCGGCGGTACGAGCAGCAACGGATGGGGAACAGTCTATGCAACCCACTTCCTGTTGTCGGCCGAAGCAAAAGGATATCTGGTACCCGACGGAATGAAGCGTAACGTCTTGAACAACCTGCGCCGCGTCGCCCGCGACTGGAAGCCGGTAAGCTCTTACTATTCCCGTTCGGAAGAAATGACACAGGCTTATCGTTTATATGTATTGGCTCTGGGACAGGTGCCCGAAGTAGGGGCGATGAACCGTCTGAAGGAAAACAAATCGCTGGCTCCGATGAGTCGTTGGCTATTGGCTTCCGCCTATGCGTTGGTGGGCCGTACCGATGTGGCGAAAGGCCTGATAGAGAAAACAACGGAAGTGAAAACGGATTATTCCGATTACGACCTGACTTTCGGTAGCGACCTGCGCGATCAATCCATCCGGCTGATGACATTGACCTTATTGGGCGACGGCAAAGAGGCCGCCATACTGACTCGTGATATATCGAAAGTGCTTTCATCGGACGACTGGCTGAGTACGCAGTCGACAGCCTTTGCCCTCGTTTCGCTTTCCGAGTATATGACTAAATATAAGGTATCCGGAACGATGGAGTTTACCTATGCTTATGGCAGTACGGCGAGCCAAGTAAGTACAACTAAAAATATCTGGACGGAAGTCCTGCTCGACAAAGCCGGAGTATCTGCTTCTCTGGAATTGAAGAATACGGGCAAATCGACCTTGTTCGCCCGTGTCATTACCGAAGGCATTCCGGCACAAGGCAAGGAGGAAGCCTATGCTAACGGTCTGTCGATGGCAGTCAGTTATACCGATCCGAATGGTCGTGCGGTAGATATCACCAAGCTGCCGCAGGGAACGAACTTCGCCTGCGTAGTCACCGTAAAGAACCCGTCTGCACGTGGTTACAACAACCTGGTGTTGACAGAAATCTTCCCTGCCGGCTGGGAAATCCTCAATACCCGCTTCCTCAACGAAGGGGCAGCCGACAGCAAGACTGCCGGTATCAACTATCAGGATATCCGCGATGACAAGGTGTATAGTTATATCGATCAGCTGCCTTCCGGTCGCCAGGTGACGGTCAAGATCAACCTTTGTGCCGTCTATCCGGGACGTTTCTATCTGCCGCCGGTCTATTGTGAAGCGATGTATGATAATCTGATCCGGGCGAATACGGAAGGGAAAGAGGTAGTCGTTGAATAAAATACTGCCGGGAAATCAGGAAAAAGACTTACGGTTTTTACTCAAAAGCCGTAAGTCTTTTTTTATAGTTATAAGAATCGTAAGATAGTATAAGTATATCGAAACAAATGAATGCTTTAATCAGAAGCAACCTCTCTATCTTTGCAATATATTTATACAACAGATTCATGAAGAAGAGACACTTACTATTTACCCTGTTTTGTGGGGGACTTTTATCTTGTACAGCCCCTACGGAGACACAGCAGTTAGCCAAAGAAATTCTTGCCGATCAGAGTTTCCATGTGGTCGACAGTATGGCCCGTTCAGTTATCCGTAGCGGTTTTAACGCCGGAAGCGGTTACTCCCAAATCTGGGCACGCGATATGAACACTTTTATCGAAGTAGCCTGCGAGGAAAGCAACCCGTCCGACCTGCGTAATGCCATCCTGCTGTTCTTTGCATTGCAGCAGCCGAACGACGAAATGATAGACGGTTATGTCCTGAAAACAGACTTCAACTGGGGTGATGACCATCCGTATTATTCGGAGGCAGCCCCCGATCATGTCGCTTTTAAGAATACGGTAGAGACCGACCAGGAATCCTCTTTGATCCATATCGTAGGAAAGTATATCCGTAAGACCGGTGATACCTCTATCCTGAATGAAACGGTTGCCGGTCGTACCGTCTACCAGCGTATGGTCGGAATGATCGACTATCTGATGCGGGAACGGTATAATGAACAATACGGCCTTCTCTACGGTGCTATGACGGCGGACTGGGGAGACGTTCAACCTAACGACGATTTTGGTTGTGATATGAACGAACTGTCCGACCCGGCTATCGACGTATACGATAATGCCATGTTCATCATCGCTCTCAACTATATGGATGAGATGACTACCGATGAAGCCGATAAGCTCCGTTGGAAAGAACTCCGCCAGCATATCTCAGCGAATGTACGTAAGCACCTTTGGGATGCACAGCGGCAGAAGTTTATCCCGCATATCTATCCTGAAAACTCCCCGATACCCGAAGGTTTCAATGAGCTGGACGTGCATTATCACGGAGGCACTGCCATTGCCATCGAAGCCGGACTTTTGTCACCGGAAGAGATAGCAACTGTCAATGCACAGATGTTGGAAAATGTCCGCCTGTCAGGTATGCCGAGTATCGGTTTGACCCTGTATCCTACTTATCCGGAAAACTTTTTCCGTGGAGGAATGTCGAAAGCCTATATCTATCAGAATGGTGGCGACTGGACCTGGTTCGGTGGCCGTATGATCCAGCAGCTTATTGCTAACGGTATGGTAAAGGAAGCCTACGAGGAGGTACGACCGATGATCGACCGGGTGATCAAAAATAAGGGTTTCTATGAATGGTACGGCATGGGTGGTGTGCCCAGTGGTTCCGGTCATTTCAAAGGATCGGCAGGAGTACTGGCGAAAGCTATCGAGATGTTTAATGAATGGTCAGAAGAAAATAAATAAAATAATGAGAAAGAGTAATTACGATAAAAGTCCCTCGACAACAGTCGACGGGGCTCTTTGGAAAGGTTGGGAGTCTGTTCTGGATAAGTTGAAGGAAGTATGCAACGTCCCGGAAGAGTTGGCACGAAAGGTCGTTGTTATCGAGTGTTATCATGGTGTGTATACAGATAAACTGGCTGAACACCTGGTAGCGTTGGAACCTTCATTGATGATTCATTCGGATCAGTGTTTTAAAGGCGTAAGAGACATTGAGAAGATGACTTATCCTTATCTGACAGACGATCGCCTTTTTGGACGTCGCGCACCGTTTTACTATGCGGACTTCCTGGATGCAGACAAAGTAAAAGAATGCCGCGAAAAGATTGCAGCGGCTACCGGCCTGATTATTGTTTACGGACATGCTGCGGCGGAGATTGTCCGCGAAGCCGATGTCTTGGTCTATGTCGATATGGCACGCTGGGAGATCCAGCAGCGTTTCCGTCGGGGCGAGATCGACGGACTAGGCGTGAAGAACCGTGAAGAGGCTCCTTCATACCATTATAAACGGGGGTATTTCATCGACTGGAATGTCTGTGATGCCCTGAAGAAAGAATTACTGCCTAAGGTCGATTACTGGTTGGATACCCATATTCCTGATATGCCGAAGATGATCACCGGTGAGACGATGCGCGCCGGTCTGGAAAAGACTGCCCATCAGCCGTTCCGTGTGGTTCCCTTCTTCGACCCTGCACCCTGGGGCGGCCAGTGGATGAAAGAAGTATGCGACCTGGATAAGGAACAGGAGAATTTTGGCTGGTGCTTCGACTGTGTGCCGGAAGAGAATAGTCTGTATCTGAAAGTCGCAGGCGAACTGTTCGAGATGGCTTCCAATAACCTGGTGTTCTATCAGACTCGTAACTTATTGGGTGGTCCGGTAGAATCGCGTTTCGGACAGGACTTCCCGATACGTTTCGACTTCCTCGATACGATGGGAGGGGGTAATCTGAGTTTACAGGTTCACCCGACAACTCAATATATACGTGATACGTTCGGTATTTATTATACGCAGGACGAGAGTTACTACCTGTTGGATGCCGGAGAGGATGCAACCGTTTATCTCGGACTGAAAACCGGTGTCGATCCGGAAGAGATGATCGCCGCTTTGAATGAAGCACAGGTATCGGGCGAACCCTTCGATACGGAGAAGTATGTGAACAAATGGCCGGCAAAGAAACATGACCATTACCTGATCCCGAACGGGACTATCCATTGTTCGGGTTCGAATGCGATGGTGCTTGAGATCAGTGCGACACCCAGCCTTTTCACCTTCAAACTGTGGGATTGGGGGCGTTTGGGACTGGACGGTAAGCCGCGTCCAATCAATATCAAACACGGCTCCCATGTGATCCAGTGGGAACGGCAGACCGATTTCGTACGCGATCAGCTGGTCAACCATTTCGAACCTCGTGCAGAAGGCGAAGGTTGGGTGGAAGAACGTACCGGCCTGCATGAGAATGAGTTTATCGAAACCCGTCGTCACTGGTTTACCGGAAAGGTACCGCACAATACGGGTGGGGGAGTCAACGTTTTTAATGTGATCGAAGGGGATGAGCTGATCGTGGAAAGTCCGACGAATGCGTTCGAACCTTTCATTGTCCATTACGCCGAAACGTTTATCGTTCCTGCCATCGTCGGCGATTACACCATTCGCCCGTATGGTATTTCCGAAGGGAAAACCTGTGGAACGATTAAAGCGTATGTCCGGGTGAAAGGATAAACCTATTTTAGTTGACAGATGACAGTTGATAAGTGACAGTTGGGCTTCGCGTTCGGTCAATCAATCGGCTGAAAGCCGAAATATCTGTCAACTGTCACTTGTCAACTGTCAACTTCAAAAATAAAACACATATATTAAACACACACACATATATAATTATGTATAGTAACGATAACCGCATAGTAATGACCCTCGACGCCGGAGGAACCAACCTGGTCTTCTCGGCTATCCGCGGGGGCGACGAGATCGTGACCCCGATCACTTTACCCTCCTGTGCCTGTAGTCAGGAACAATGCCTGGGACAACTGGCAACAGGTTTTACCCGTATCCGCGAGCAACTACCGGAACCACCGGTCGCTATCAGCTTCGCTTTTCCCGGTCCGGCAGACTATCCGGCAGGTATCATCGGTGACCTGCCGAATTTCCCTTCTTTCCGGGGAGGTGTGGCGTTAGGCCCGTATTTGGAAGATATATTCAATATCCCTGTCTTCATAAATAATGACGGTGACCTTTTTGCCTACGGGGAAGCATTGACCGGTGCTTTACCGGAGATAAACAACCGTCTGGAAAAAGCAGGCAGTATCAAACGTTATAAAAACCTGCTGGGTCTCACACTGGGCACAGGCTTCGGAGCCGGAGTCGTTATCGACGGAAATCTGCTGATGGGCGATAATGCTGCCGGAGGTGACATCTGGTGTTTCCGCAATAAGAAATATCACCCCTATATCGTGGAAGAAAGCGTGAGTATCCGTGCTGTACAACGTGTGTTCCGGGAGCTTTCCGGGGACCCCCATGTTTATACTCCGAAAGATATATTCGATATGGCAGAAGGTATCCGCCCGGGTAATCAGGAAGCAGCCCTTCGTGCTTTTGCCGAGTTGGGAGAGATGGCAGGAGATGCCATTGCACAAGCTATCACGTTGATCGACGGCCTGGTCGTGATTGGCGGTGGTCTGACCGGTGCAGCCAAATATATCCTTCCTGCACTTTTACAGGAGATGAACAGCCAGACCGGTATGATGGACGGCAGTCGTTTCTGTCGCTTGCAAAGTAAAGCCTATAATCTGGATGACGAGGCTGAGTTCAACCAGTTTGCAAAAGGAGAAGCCGTGAAGATACGTGTCCCCGGTTCAGGCCGTGAAGTGGACTATGACCCTTGTAAACGTATCGGAGTCATGATCAGTAAGCAGGGAGCCAGCCGTTCGGTAGCTTTGGGTGCTTATGTTTACGCTCTAAATCAGTTGATAGTTGACAGATGACAGTTGACAGATGAGCTTTGCGCTCGATAAATAAATCGGCTGAAAGCCAAAATATCTGTCAACTGTCACTTGTCAACTGTCAACTAAAATAATAAACAAGTTACGTCATGAATAAAAACAATCTATTAAGTGCGGCCCTTTGTTTGCTGGCAGGTGGACTGGTTATTGCCTGTTCGTCGGTAAAGGAGGAGAAAGCTGCCGAAGAACTGTCCCAATATGTGGAGCCGCGTATCGGGACAGCCCATTGCCGCTGGTTCCATTTCACTCCGGGAGCTTATCCTTTCGGAATGGCAAAGCCTGCCCCGTCGACTAACGGGCATCTGGGGAATAACTCCGGCTGGGAAGCTACCGGCTATGATTATCGGGATACTTCGATCGAAGGTTTCCCCTGCCTGCATGAGTTCCAGGTAGGCGGTATCGTTCTGATGCCGACAGTGGGCGAGTTGAAGACTGTCCCCGGTGCTGTGGACGATTCAACCGGAACTGGCTATCGTTCCCGTTTCGACCATTCGGAAGAGATCGCAACGGCCGGCTATTATTCCGTGAATCTACAGGATTACGATATACGTGCAGAACTGACCGCTACGCCCCGTGTGGCTTTCCAGCGTTATACCTTCCCGGCATCCGACGAGAGCCGTATTCTATTCGATATCGGTAACAGGCAGGGGGAGAGCGGTGCTGTGAAAGATGCCTCCGTCACCCTGAACGAAGATGGAACAGTAGAAGGCTGGGTAATCACTCTGCCGGGATACGTAAAGAAATATCAGCCTGGAGCAGAAGTACCTCTCTATTTCTTCGCTCGGCTGGATAAACAGCCGGAAGGTTACGGTACATTTATCGGAGAAAAGGTGCAGCCGGACGCCCGGCATATTTCAGGTATTGGCTCCGGTTTGTACCTCACTTATAAAACGAACGAAGGCGAAAGTATTACGGCCAAGGTCGGCCTCTCATACACTTCCGTAGCGAATGCCCGCCTGAACCTGGCGACGGAAGCACCTACACTCACCTTCGACCAGGCGAAAGAAGCTGCCCATCAGCAATGGGAAAACTACCTCGGACGTATCCGCGTAGAAACTCCTGTGAAAGAAGACAAGGTGAAATTCTACACCGGCCTCTATCATGCCCTGCTCGGACGCGGGCTGGCGAGCGACGTGAACGGAGCTTATCCCCGCAACGACGGCAGTGTCGGACAGATTCCTGTGAAAGACGGCAAGCCGGTGCATAACCTGTATAATACCGATGCCGCCTGGGGTGCCCAGTGGAACCTATCGCAGGTATGGGTATTGGCTTATCCTGAATACGCTTCCGATTACATCAGCAGCCATTTGTTGGTCTATAAAGATGCCGGATGGCTGGCGGACGGTATTGCCAACAGCCGTTACGTATCGGGTGTCGGCACGAACCTGCTGAGTACGATTGTAGCAGGTGCTTACCAATGCGGTATCCGCGACTTTGACGTAGACCTGGCCTACGAAGCCTCCCTCAAGAATGAACTCGACGGAACCAACCGTCCGCTGGGTGCCGGTAAGGTCGATACGGACATGTTCCTCAAATACGGTTATGTCCCCCACATGGATAAAGGTGACGGACCGGACGAAGCGTTTATGTTCTCAGCTTCCCACACCCTGGAGTATTCTTATAGCGCCTGGGCCGTAGCCCAGTGGGCAAAGAAACTCGGTAAGACGGAAGATTACGATCGGCTGATGTGGCTGTCCAAAGGCTGGGAACGTATCTACGACCCTTCGACCAATTTCGTACGCCCGAAAAAGGCAGACGGACAGTTTATCGGTGATTTTAACCCGATGCAGGTCTGGCGCGGTTTCCAGGAAGGAAATGCCTGGCAGTACACATTCTATGTGCCTCATGATGCGGAAGCATTAGCCGGCAAGGTAGGAGCGGACGTATTCAATCAGCGCCTGGATAGCATCTTTACGGTTTCTCAAAAACTGATATTCAGCGGTGGTACGGAAGTAGGTGCCTTTGCCGGCTTGCAAACCCTGTATAACCATGGTAACCAGCCTTGCCTGCATATCTCCTGGTTGTTCAATGAAGCCGGCCGCCCTTCGCTAACCCAGAAATGGGTACGTGCCATCCTCGATGAGTTCTACGGTACGGACGGAATACATGGCTACGGTTACGGACAGGATGAAGATCAGGGCCAGTTAGGTGCCTGGTACGTGATCGCTTCGCTGGGAATGTTCGACGTGAAAGGCCTGACGGATTCAACGCCTTCCTTTGCTTTGGGCAGTCCGGTATTTGACAAGATAACCATCCAACTCAACAACCAATATTATAAAGGAAAAGAGTTCGTTATCGAAGCAAAGAACAATAGTAAGGAAAATGTCTATGTGCAGCAATACCGCCTGAATGGCGAGGTGTATCCTGCCATTCGTATTCCTTTTGAAACAATCACTGCCGGAGGGCGTCTGGAGATGGATATGGGTAATCGTGCAGTGGATGATTACAAATAAAGAATATATACCATGAATAAACAAAATTCAAAAGCCATTTACCCCATCCTCTTCGGATTCTTTGTGATGGGCTTTGCAGATGTTGTAGGCATTGCGACTAATTACGTAAAGGTGGACTTTTCCCTTTCCGATACGCTTGCCAACCTGTTGCCGATGATGGTCTTCCTTTGGTTTGTCCTGTTTTCCATTCCGACAGGTATCCTGATGGGGAAAGTCGGACGGCGTAATACCGTAGTGATAGCGTTGGCCATAACCGCCCTCGCCATGCTGCTGCCTTTGTTCTTTTATGACTTCCCCTGTATTTTATTGACTTTTGCGCTGTTGGGTATCGGCAATACGATCCTTCAGGTTTCCCTGAACCCGATGGTCGCCAATGTCGTCAATCCGGACCGCATAACCAGTGTACTGACCCTGGGGCAGTTCATCAAGGCGATCTCTTCTTTCCTGGGCCCGATCATTGCCGGTGTTGCCGCTTCTTTCTGTGGGGATTGGAAACTAATCTTTGCCGTATATGCTGTAACGACACTGATCTCTACAATCTGGCTTATCTCCATTATTCCGGGAAAGGAAAAGCTGGAGGAAGCCCATGTGACCTTTGGTACGACAGTATCCCTTTTCAATGATAAATATATTGTATCCTTGTTCCTCGGAATCCTTTTTATTGTCGGCATAGATGTGGGTCTGAATACGACTATCCCTAAATTATTGATAGACCGTACGGGTATGCCTCTTTCGGAAGCCGGATTGGGAACCAGCCTGTACTTCGCAGCCCGTACGATCGGATCGTTTGTCGGTGCTCTCCTGCTGGCAAAACTTTCGGCAAGCCGCTTCCTGAAATATAGCATGTTTGTGGCAATCGTGGCATTTATCCTGTTGCTGGCTGTCCCTGCTACATGGAGCATGTTCGTGATGATCGTTATTGTAGGACTGGCCTGTGCGAATGTCTTTTCGATCATCTTCTCGTTCGCCCTTCAGCATAAACCGGAACGGGCAAACGAAATATCGGCTCTGATGATCATGGGAGTATCCGGAGGTGCGCTGATTACTCCGCTGATGGGAGTCGTAGCAGATGGCTTCGGGCAGGTTGCGGGATTATCCATCCTCCTGCTCTGTCTCCTTTATATTTGTCTTATCTCTTTTCGAATAGATAAAAAATAGATGCTTATGAAAACATTAAAAAACTTGTTCCTGGCAGGGCTGGCATTGTTTACGATGTCTTCCGCCGTGTGGAGTGCATCGACCGCACCTCCGGGGATCGAAACTCATCTTTTCCCTGCCTTATATAAAACGGCGAAAGGTCCGGTACAGAAAGTACGGGTAACCGTGAAGCATAGCGGTGCGCCTGTTACTGCAACACTTACGTTGGGGAACCAGTCGCGAAAGGAAAAACTGAATGACGGTACTAACCAATTCTTTTTTGAGATACCGGCTGTGCAGTCTGCCGTGCAACTGCCTCTGACGGTAACGGTTGGAAAAGAAAAAAAGTCTGCTCAGGTAGAAGTGAAACCTGTCCGCCATTGGCAGATGAATATGGTACAGCATACCCATACCGATATCGGTTACACCCGTTCGCAGACCGAGATTCTGGCGGAACACCTCCGCTACATCGACTATGCCCTCGACTATTGCGATGCAACCGACAATTACCCAGACTTTGCCAAGTTCCGCTGGACTTGCGAGATCGCCTGGGCTGTCAGTGAATACCTGAAATGCCGTCCGGCCGAACAAATCGCCCGGTTAAAGAAACGGGTAGCGGAAGGACGTATCGAACTGGCTGCTATGTATCTGAACTTCGACGAACTGCCGGACGAGCAGACATTGGCCGCTTCCTTGTATCCACTGAAACAATTCCGTGATGCCGGTTTGAAGGCGGAAGTCGCCATGCAGAACGATGTGAACGGTATCGGCTGGTGTTTCAGCGAGTTCTTTGCCGATGCCGGTGTGAAGTATGTCAATATGGGAACACATGGTCACCGTGCCCTGATCTGTTTCGATATCCCGACTGTCTTCTGGTGGCAGTCTCCTTCGGGAAAGAAGGTCTTAACCTACCGTGCCGAACATTATAACCAGGGTAATTTCTTCGGTATCCATACCGATAACTTCGAACAGTTCGAAGAACGTGTACTGAATTATCTGGGAGAGATGGAAGCGAAAAACTATCCGTACGATATCGTTGCCGCCCAGCACTCCGGTTATTTCACGGACAACTCGCCCCCTTCGACAAAGAGTTGCGAGATGCTGATGAAGTGGAACGAGAAATACGAATGGCCTAAAATACGTACAGCCGTAGCCAGCGAGTTCATCAAAGAGGTGGAATCGAACTATGCCGATAAAATACAAACCATCCGTGGCGCATGGCCCGACTGGTGGACCGACGGCTTTGGATCCGGTGCACGTGAAGCAGCTATTTCCCGTATCACCCATTCAGACATCATCGCCAATCAGGCAGGATTGTCTTTTGCCGGTATGCTCGGAGCCAAACTTCCTGCGCAGATAGACGATCAGATATATGATATCAACAAAGCCCTGTTGTTTTATGACGAACACACCTTCGGCTACAGTGAAAGTGTGCGTGATGCCTACTGCAAGGAGACCTGGGAACAACGTTCCCTGAAGCAATCGTATGCCTGGGAAGCTTACCGCCATTCCGGTCTGCTGGGAGAGGTGACGATGGGATTGTTGCAGTCTTTCGTGCCGAAAGCCGAATACCCGTCCGTCGCCGTCTTCAACACGTTGAACTGGACCTATAGCGGCATAGCCAAAGTTTATATTGACCACCAGATCCTGCCGCGTGAAAAGGCATTCGAGATAGTGGATGCTTCGGGTAATGTCATTCCCGCCCAACCGGCGGAAAGCCGTTCGGACGGAACGTACTGGTCTCTTTATGTGAAAGACGTACCGGCTTTGGGATATGCCCAGTATTATATTAAGGTAAAGGACGCTCCTCGTCCTGCCATACAGTCTGCAGAGAAGTTGGAGAATGCACATGTGGAAAATCCCTGGTATGCCATCGACTTCAATCCGCGCAAGGGGACTATCGGCAAACTCTTCGACAAAGAATTGAATAAGGAACTGACGACTCCCAATGCAGAGTGGGAGATGGGAGAGTTCATCTACGAGATCATCGACAGCCGTCACCCGATGGAACAATACCGCGTTCCGCAATTCCTCCGTCGTCGTCCGGAACGGATCCGTTTCGAGCGTTACGAAAAGGGAGATATTTGGGATACTTACCGCTTCCGTGGTGAGACAGTGGCAGGTCGCGAGCCGAACAACCTGATGGTAGAGTTCCGTGTCTTCAACGTGACCAAGAAGATTGAAATCGTGTACCGCCTCCGTAAGAAAGCTATTACCGATCCGGAAGCAGTCTATATCTCGTTCCCGTTTGAGGTAAATCAGGGGAAGATCATGCTCGACGTTCCCGGCGGTACCATCGAAGCTGGTGTCGACCAGATCCCCGGATCATCGAACGACTGGTATACGGTGCAGAACTTTGCCACGGCACGCAACAGCGAGTCGCAGGTTGTTATGGGTAGCCCTGAGATCCCTTTGATGCAGTTCGGTGCGATCAATACGGGACGTTATAAAGCGGGGGCCGTTCCTCAGTCGACCAACATGTACTCCTGGCCGATGAACAACTATTGGGTAACCAATTTCAATGCCGACCAGATGGGTGAGTTACAATGGAGCTATTTCATCAATTCCGATAAAGACAACTCTATCGGCTATGCCACCCGTTTTGCCTGGGAGAACCGTATTCCGTTCCTGACCCGTGTCTTACCGGCAGGAGCCAAAGGAACCGAAGTGATAACCCCGGCATCCATCTTTACGATTACCCCTGCGAACCTGTTGCTGGTAAATATGAAGCCGGTCGAAGGAGAAAAAGCCGTCATGCTCCAGTTGCGTGAGGTAGATGGTAAACCGGCTGCCTTTGCCGTTAAATCCGACAAGGTCAACTTTACGAAAATCACTGTATGTGATGTCGTAGGAGATCCGGTTTCAGGTAACGGATCGACAGACTTTGCTCCGTGGGAGAATAAGTTTATAAAATTATCCTGGTAATAAAATAGGATAAAAAGTGTTTTCATTTTAGTTGGTATTTGAGTATCCGGATCATCCGGATAGGGAGGGGAGGAGTAGGTTTACTCCTCCTTTTTTCATAAAAAGAGCCCCTTTCAGTGATTTTGTATGCGAATTAAATATATTTGTGTACCATCTGTACCGGATTGTCTTTATATTTGTGTGAATAATGTATTTAAAACCCAAAAAACATGAATAAGAAAAATGTATTGGCTCTCGCTTTGGTCACGATGATGGCGTGGGTAGGGAAGCCTGCTATGGCAGCTTCCGGTACGAATGCTTTCGATCCGGTAGAGTATGCAATGCCGTTGATGGGAACTCAGTCCAGTTTTGAGTTGTCGACGGGAAATACCTATCCTGCTATTGCCCGCCCCTGGGGTATGAACTTCTGGACGCCACAGACAGGAAAGATGGGAGACGGATGGCAGTATACCTATACGGCAAATAAAATCCGCGGGTTCAAGCAAACCCACCAACCCAGTCCCTGGATCAATGATTACGGACAGTTTGCTATTATGCCGGTAGTAGGTGCTCCCGAGTTCGACCAGGATAAACGCGCCAGCTGGTTCTCTCATAAGAGCGAGGTGGCTAAACCCTATTATTATAAAGCCTATCTGGCAGACCATGACGTGATAACCGAACTGACACCGACCGACCGTGCGGCTCTGTTCCGTTTCACATTCCCGGAAAACGACCATTCCTACATCGTTGTCGATGCGCTGGATAACGGTTCTTATATCAAAGTCGTTCCGGAAGAGAACAAGATCATCGGCTATTCGACCAAGAACAGCGGTGGTGTACCTGATAATTTCAAGAACTATTTCATTATCGAGTTCGATAAACCTTTCACATACGAAGCTACTTTTGCCGACAATTCATTGAAAGAAGGCGCAAAAGAACAGACTTCGAAGCATGTGGGAGCCGTGATCGGTTTCAAGACCAGGAAAGGAGAAATCGTTCATGCCAAAGTAGCTTCTTCGTTCATCAGCTTCGACCAGGCTGCCGTCAATATGAAAGAGCTGGATAACGACAATTTCGAAACCCTGGTATCCAAAGGTAAACAAGCCTGGAACGATGTGCTGGGTAAGATCGAAGTGGAAGGCGGTACGTTAGACCAGTACCGTACATTCTATTCCTGCATGTACCGTTCTCTGTTGTTCCCGCGTAAATTCTATGAAATAGATGCAGCCGGAAACGTCGTTCATTATAGCCCGTACAACGGTGAAGTATTGCCGGGATATATGTTTACGGATACCGGCTTTTGGGATACGTTCCGTGCCCTGTTTCCGTTCCTGAACCTGATGTATCCGTCGATGAACAAGGAGATGCAGGAAGGTTTGATCAATACCTATAAGGAAAGCGGCTTCTTCCCTGAATGGGCAAGTCCGGGACATCGTGGTTGCATGGTGGGTAACAATTCGGCTTCCATTCTGGTGGATGCTTATGTGAAAGGTGTGAAGGTCGACGATTTGGAAACGATGTACAAAGGCCTGATCCATGGTACGGAGAATGTACATCCGACTGTCTCTTCTACCGGTCGCCTGGGACATGAATATTACAACAAACTGGGGTATGTGCCTTACGACGTGAAGATCCATGAGAACGCAGCCCGTACGCTGGAATATGCTTACAACGACTGGTGTATCTACCAGATCGCGAAAGAACTGGGCCGTCCGAAAAAAGAACTTGAGCTGTACGCTAAACGTGCCATGAACTATAAGAACCTGTACGATAAGGAAACCAAGCTGATGCGTGGCAAGAATGCCGACGGTACTTTCCAGGCTCCGTTCTCTCCGTTGAAATGGGGGGATGCCTTTACAGAAGGAAACAGCTGGCATTATACTTGGTCTGTTTTCCACGATCCGCAGGGACTGATCGACCTGATGGGTGGTAAAGATTCTTTCGTTATGATGCTCGACTCCGTATTTGCCGTTCCGCCTTTGTTCGACGACAGCTATTACGGTCAGGTGATCCATGAAATCCGCGAAATGCAGATCATGAACATGGGTAACTACGCTCACGGTAACCAGCCGATCCAGCATATGATCTACCTGTATAACTATGCCGGACAACCCTGGAAAGCTCAGTATTGGTTGCGTGAAGTGATGAACAAGATGTACACTCCGACACCGGACGGTTATTGCGGTGACGAAGATAACGGTCAGACTTCTGCCTGGTATGTATTCTCTGCTCTCGGTTTCTATCCGGTTGCTCCGGGAACGACCCAGTATGTGTTGGGCGCTCCGTTATTTAAAAAGGCGACATTGCATTTCGAAAACGGCAAGAACCTGGTGATCAACGCACCGGAGAACAGCGACAAGAATATCTATATCGAATCTATGTCGTTCAACGGTGTGAACTATACCAAGAACTACCTCGACCATAACGAACTGCTGAAAGGCGGCGTACTCGATATCAGAATGGGCGACAAGCCTAACCTGAACAGAGGTGTCAATCCGGAAGATCTGCCTTATTCATTCTCTGTCAATGAAGAGGGGTTGAGCAAACTGATCGGTAAAACAAAGAAGAAATAAACGTATATGAATGTAAACAAAAATGTGAAAACGGGTATAGCTTTGCTGGCTTCTGTATTCTTGCTGGCATCCTGTACCCCCGGCGGGGAAATGTCTTCCCCGCAAAAAAGTCCGGTGGACTATGTGAACCCGTATATGGGAAATATCAGTCACCTGCTGGTTCCGACCTATCCGACCGTACATCTGCCTAACAGCATGCTGCGCGTATATCCGGAGCGTGCCGACTTTACCGGCGATATGTTAAGCGGACTGCCTGTCATCGTGACCAGCCATCGCGGAAGTTCCGCTTTTAACCTGAGCCCGTACCAGGGAGAAGAATCCGGACTGAAGCCGGTGATCAACTACAGCTATGACCAGGAAAAGATCTATCCGTATCGTTATCAGGTATACCTGGACGACAACAATATCGATGTCGACTTTGCCCCGTCTCACCAGAGTGCCGTATATGGCATTACGTTTGAAGGAGAAGGTCCTGCCTATCTGATCTTCAACAGCCGTAACGGACAGTTGAAGAGCGATGGCAAAAGCGTCAGCGGTTACCAGTTTGTCGACCGGAAAACGAAAGTTTACCTGTATGCTGAAACCGATAAGACCCCGCAGCAATGTGGCGTAGTAAGCGTGGGCACCGTGAAATACGGTGAAACGTCGGTAGAAGGAAAGGATGCGGCTCTTGTTCTCTCTTACGGAAACGATGTGAAGAAGCTGGGTGTCCGCTACGGTATCTCGTTTATCAGCGAAGAACAGGCAAAGAAGAACCTCGAACGTGAAATAGCAGCCTATGATGTCGATGTGGTAGCCAAGATCGCCCGTAACGACTGGAACGAAGCCCTCGGCAAGATACAGGCACAAGGTGGAACGGAAGACGACAAGGTGGTGTTCTATACTTCTCTGTACCGTTGCTACGAACGTCCGGTCAACCTGAGCGAAGACGGACGCTATTACAGTGCTTTCGACGGCAAGATACATGAAGACGGTGGTCGTCCGTTCTATACCGACGACTGGATCTGGGATACCTACCGTGCAACCCACCCGTTGCGTATCCTGATCGATAACGAACGTGAAAGCGATATGATCAATTCCTTTCTGCTGATGGCGGAACAGATGGGTACGAACTGGATGCCTACCTTCCCGGAAGTAACCGGTGATTCCCGTCGTATGAACTCCAATCATGCCGTAGCAACCGTGATCGATGCTTGGAAGAAAGGCGTACGCGGTTTCGACCTCGAAAAGGCTTATATAGCCTCAAAGAAAGGTATCGAAGAGAAAACACTGATCCCCTGGTCTGCTGCTCCTGCCGGATGGCTGGACGATTTCTATAAGGAACACGGTTATATCCCGGCATTGAAGCCCGGCGAAAAAGAAACCGTAGCCAATGTCTCTATCTGGGAGAAACGCCAGCCGGTAGCCGTTACCTTGGGTACTGCTTACGACCAGTGGTGTCTTTCACAGATCGCAGCCGAACTGGGCAAGACAGACGAAGCTAAACATTATCTGCGCGAATCGTACAACTATCGTAATGTGTTCAATCCGGAAACCCGTTTCTTCCACCCGAAAGATAAGGACGGCAAGTTCATCGAACCGATGGATTACCGTTACGACGGTGGACTGGGTGCACGTGATTACTACGATGAAAACAACGGCTATGTATACCGCTGGGACGTACAGCATAATATCGGCGACCTGATTTCCATGATCGGCGGAGACAAAGTCTTCACTTCGGCACTCGATTCTATGTTCAACGAACCGCTGGGAATGTCTAAATGGAGTTTCTATTCCTTCCTGCCCGACCATACCGGTAACGTGGGTATGTTCTCGATGGCGAACGAACCGAGCCTGCATATCCCGTATCTGTATAACTATGCCGGCCAACCCTGGAAGACGCAGAAACGTATCCGTACGTTGTTGAACCAGTGGTTCCGTAACGACGTAATGGGGGTTCCGGGTGATGAAGACGGTGGCGGTATGTCTGCTTTCGTGGTATTCAGCCAGATGGGATTCTATCCGGTTACTCCCGGTTCTCCGACTTATAATATCGGTAGCCCGGTATTTACGGATGTAAAGGTCGACCTGGGTAATGGCAATATCTTCGAGGTCAAAGCGAATAATGCCTCTCCGGAAAACAAATATGTACAGTCTGCCCGCCTGAACGGTGAAGTGCTGAACCAGCCGTGGTTCAATCATAGCGACATTGCACAGGGTGGTTTGCTGGAACTGGAGATGGGCCCGAAAGCCAATAAGGAATGGGGAACAAAGACACCTCCTCCTTCAGCTGCTCCGATGCCTCAATAAAAAGATATCCGTATAAATGGAAAAGCCGGTTGAAAATTGCTTCAACCGGCTTTTCTATTTTCAGTTCACGGGAGTTCCTTTATAATGTAAAGGTAAAGTAAACCAAAAAGTGGAACCTTCGCCTTGCACGGAGTCTACCCCTATGGTGCCTCCTAGATATTCAACGATCGTTTTGCTGATAGTCAGACCAAGACCTGTCCCTTGATGAAAATCATTGATCTTGATGAAACGCTCGAATACACGTGTCCTGTTCTCTTCAGAAATACCGATACCGGTATCCCGGACGCTGACCTTCAGTGTATCCATTATCTTCTCGTAATAAATAGTAATGCTGCCCTCCTCGGTAAATTTAATCGCATTGTTGAGGAAGTTCGTGATTACCTGTGTGATCCGTTGGGGGTCTGTTCGTATGATAATCTGTGGTAAATTCCTGTCGAAGACAAGTTTTACTCCGGGCTTCACCTTTAATGTAGCTCCCATATATACTTCCATGCACAACTCTCTGATGTTGACATCTTCGATATTGTATTTCAGCATGCCCGATTCTATTTTGGAGAAGTCCAGGATATCTCCGATCAGGTTAAGCAGCAGGTCATTATTTTTATGGATAATGTCGAGGTAAGTAGCCTGATCCTCCGGATCGTCCGTTTCTGCCACCAGGTCGGAGAAGCCGACGATTGCGTTCAGCGGTGTACGTATTTCGTGGCTCATGTTTGCCAGGAAAGCGGATTTCAGCTTGTCGGCTTCCTTTACCTTCAATAACTCAATTTCTATTTCGCGCTGATCCGTAATGTTGGATGTATAGCTGATAATTTTACTGGGTTTCCCGTCTTCAGAATATCTGTAAGCACGAACATTTGAATTAAGCCAGTACACCTTGCCATCGAATATCCTGCGATATACCGACACGTATTTATCGATCTCTCCGGTGAGAAGACGTTTGAACTGCCGGTCGTAAACCTTGTACTTGTCGTCCGGATGCAACGTCTCGATAAAGTCCGCAATACAGCCGAACCTGTCCTGTTTCAGATAAGTCAGGAAGAGACTGCTTTCCACATCGTCGTTCAGGCTGAAATCGACCGACAGTCTGTCTGTTGCGATATCATATTCCCAAATAACCGATTCGCCGGTATCTACGGCAGCTTTCAGCTTGGTCAGGTTATATTGTATTTCCTCTGTCTTGTGGTAATTTTCGGTATCATCGAAGACGATGTAGAAAAAACCGAGCTGTTCGCCCTGCTGGTCTTTCAGCACAACGCCTTTCACCCTTAAATGTTTGATTTGGTTGGTTACCGTGCTGGAGAAATATTTCTTTTCAGCCACTTTGCCGAAGTTATATTCCAAAAGAAATTCAACATCTTCTCCGTTTTTCAGTTTAACGTTCGCCCATTCCGGTATATTAGGATTCTCAAACGCATTCAGACCGATTGCAGCCTCGCGTGTCGTTCCGAATATCTCCAGGTCGGCATTATTGATATCCAGCAAAATGCCTTTTTCATCATACAACTCGACCCCCCAGGGCAGTTTGTCGAAGATGATCTGAAACTTGGCTTCACTTTTCAAAACCTGTTTCATAGAATGTTCCATCATCCCTTGCGCCATCTCGCGTTCGATGGCGATCGATATGATATCGGTAAGCATTCTCAGGTTTTCAATATCCAGTGCAGTCCAGTTGCGATACTTTTTTACTGAATCAAGACCAATGAAACCATTGATATTCCCTTCGAAAAAAATAGGAATCACGAGCAGTGATTTTACATCCTGAAGCATGACTATTTTTTGTTCGGCTGCAGCCTCCTCCGGCATTTGAGCAATGTCGTTGATGACAATGTCTTTCTTATCGTCGATTGTTTTTATCCACCAGGGAAAATCATCCTTGGACATACCGACTAAAAGATCTTCACGCATGGAGATAATACCCTGGCGGGTAACTTCATGCGTGAAGCCGAAAGTCGATTCGTCATTTTTGTAATTTCCGATATAGACCCTGTCTACATCAAAAAACTTCAGGACAATCAGTAGAGACCGGTCGATAATGTCCTTTTCTCCTGGTTTCATTAATAATGACAAAACATCCGAGAAGGTTTTCCTCAATGCAATAGCATTGGTCAGAATACGATTTCTATATGCTTTTTCATCAGTAACGGAGGAGCCTGTCGCTTTCAACCTCTCGATTTCGCCGATCAGGTCTTCTCTCGAATAATTAGCATATACGCTGTTCATTTAGGTATATCAATTTTATATGTTCGTGTATATGGAACAAATGTACATATAATAATTGATTTTCAAAAGATACTGAACGTTTTCTGCGAATTATATTTTCCCTCTTTACAATTTAGGCAATTCCCACGGAGCCCTGTAATAAGCCTTTGATAAGGCAGTCGCTTCATTATCACCGATAAACACGCTATTGGCATCATCCCAATGCACTTCACGTTGCAGCCGGCAGGATATATTTGCCAGATGAGACATTTTGGCAACCCGTGCGCCGATGGCAATATCGGCATGGGGCAATTCCCGGCTCTTGATGCAACTCAGGAAGTTCCCGACATGGTTATACAATCCTTTCCCTTCGCCTTTTTTGAACGGAACAGCTTCCATGCGTGCTTCTTTTCCGGCAATAACGGGAAGAACTTCCCAACCGGCACGGGTGAGCACCAGCGTACCGTTTTCGCCGAAGAACGCCAGTCCCTCTTTCTTATCGAACGGACCGTGATTGATTCCGCAGGCATGATCCCAGATTATATTGAAATCCTTGTAAGCATAAGTTGCCATCAATGTATCGGGAGTCTCCATCGCATCGTCGGGATAAGCGAACTTGCCGCCTCCGGAACAAACACGGGCAGGCAGGTCGGCTCCCATACCTTCCAGTGCATAATCCAGCAGATGGACACCCCAGTCGGACATCAGTCCTCCGGCATAATCCCAGAAGAAACGGAAGTTATAATGGAAACGGTAGATATTGAACGGACGTTTCGGAGCCGGTCCGAGCCACATGTCATAATCTACTCCGGCAGGAACAGGGCTGTCGGCAATAACAGGCAATGTCGGTTTGCTGTCCTGGTAAGCCCATACTTTTACCGTACGGATACGACCGATATTTCCGGCTTTCAGGTAGTTGGCTGCTTCGTCCCAGTGCGGGTCGCTGCGCTGCCATTGTCCGACCTGGACGATCCGGTTATATTTGCGGGCGGCTTTTTCCATCAGGTTACATTCTTCGATCGTATTGGAGAGCGGCTTTTCGACGTAGACATCTTTACCTGCCTGGCAAGCATAAACGGTCGGAAGGCAATGCCAATGGTCGGGCGTTCCGATGATGACTGCATCTACATCCTTATTGTCGATCACCTTGCGCCAGTCCTTATATAGGTAGGGCACCTTCTTTCCGGTACTTTTTTCCACATCGGCAGCCCGTTTGTTCAGCCATTCGTCATCGATATCGCAAAGGGCGACACATTCTACTTCCGGATATTTCAGAAAATTGCTCAGGTTGGAGAATCCCATCGAACGACATCCGATCAGGGCTACTTTTACTTTGTTACTCGGAGCCGCCTGTCCGTAAACAGTTCCGTAAGCGTTTCCGAATAACGGTGATAAACCGAGGCCAGCCGCTGATATGGCTGATTTCTGTAAAAAACTTCTTCTATTCATGGTATTAAATTCTTGTGTTCGCAAACAGTTTTGCAATTATACGAAAAATAGTCCTATATTTGTGCCTTTAAACAAAAAAAGATAATGACACCCCCTTTGAATACTACAAACTGGAATGTACTATATACTGCTCCCCGGGCAGAAAAACAGGTGAAAGAACGCATTGAAGCTTTAGGTGTTGAATGTTTTTTGCCATTGCACCGTACACCCCGTGTATGGTCTGACCGGGTAAAAATAGTTGAAGTCCCATTGTTTAATTCCTATATTTTTGTCCGTTGCCCCGATGATGTATTGCGCGATTTGCTTCGTGTCTATGGCGTTGTCCGTATTGTCTTTTATAACAAGAAACCGGCGATAGTCCGCCAGAAAGAGATAGATGCCATTCAGGAGTTTCTGGACCAGGCAGCCGAACATGCCCTTTGCCCCGGTGAAGAGGTTGAAATTTTGGCGGGAGCCATGAAGCATGTATCCGGAAAGGTCAAGAAGATAAAGAAGAATCATTTATTACTATATTTGGAACAGTTGGGAGCTACCGTATGCGTGAAGCTGGATGAGGTAGCCCGAGTGAATCGTCTTAAATAATTATGTATCAGTATTTTTTTGTTTTAGCTCGTGGTATTGGGCAAGTGATGTTTCAGAACAATGCGTTTTCCGGTTTATTGATGCTGATCGGAATAGCTTGTAATTCATGGCTGTTGGCAGTTTTGGCCGTAGTTGGGAATCTTATCAGTACGCTGACTGCCTGGTTGTTCGGATACGACCGACAGGAGATTGAGGATGGTTTATATGGATTTAACGGAACCCTCGTGGGAATTGCCGTAGGTGTATTTATGCCGGTGACGGTGAGCTCTGTGTTGCTGCTGTTATTTGGGTCTGTGCTTTCGACCTGGATTGCTCATGGGTTTAATTGCCGGAATAAAATACCGGGTTTTACTGCGCCTTTTATTCTTTCCGTCTGGTTGCTGCTGGTTGGCTGCAGGTTTCTGTTTCCTTCATTATTATTCCCTTCCGCAGCGTCAGATGCAGAATCGCATGCTGACCTTTTCCGTGCTTTCAGCTTGAATATAGGGCAGGTGATGTTCCAGGGGGGAACGGTCTTGTCGGGTTTATTTTTCCTGGCAGCCATCTGTGTGAATTCCCGTTGGGATGCTTTGTATACGGTTTGGGGCGCCTTGCTGCCGATAGGAATCGTTTTGCCGTTTTGGACGGATTATGCGGTATTGAATGCCGGCTTATTAGGGTATAATGGAGTTTTGTGCGGGATTGCGCTTGGAAGAAATAACTGGCAAAGTGCAGGATGGGCTACGATTGCGATCTTATTGTCAGTCTTACTACAGATTGCAGGTATGAAGGCTGGTTTGACAACACTGACTGCCCCCTTTGTTCTTTCTGTGTGGATCGTATTGGGAATGATGCATATTCGAAAGGTTTCTATAAAATAAAATGGTATCACTTTCACAAGTAATACCATTTTGGACATTTTCCTTTATAAACAGTAAAATAATAATTATCTATAGTTATTATGATACTAACTAAATGCATCGGTACAAATATAAAGATTTTGAAAATACGGTGATTGGATAAAATACCGCCAGTGGACATTTGGTGTGACATTAGAGAAGTTAGGTTCTTGGTTTGAGAATAATTTGCTAAATGTTTATTTTAGATTACTTTTGTATGATTCATTATTCAATAAGAGTAAATATTTATGTGTGCATTGTTTTCTTCTCTTTTTTTCGGAAAGAAGGAGTTATGGCCTGGTATGACAGATGTTCATACGCATTTGTTGCCGGGGGTGGATGATGGGTTTTCCTCTTTGGATGACAGTAGGGAAATGCTGACTTTCCTGGAAGAGCGTGGTGTGGAACGTATATTCCTTACGCCTCATATCATGGCTGATTTGACGAAAAACCGTGCTGTAAGTTTGAAAGAACGGTTCGGGGCTTTCAGGGAAAGTTGTGCGCAGATACATGTGGATATGCGTCTGGCTGCCGAATATATGCTGGATGAATGTTTCTACGAGCGGATGGAGGAGGGGCTGTTATCGTATGACGGGCAACATGTCCTTGTGGAAGTCTCCTGCTTGCAGGCTCCGGGAGATTTGTTTGAGAAGCTGTATGATATGCAACTGAATGGTTATATTCCTGTAATGGCGCATCCTGAGCGTTATGGTTTTTGGAATATAAACGAGTTGCTGAAACTAAAAGAGCACGGATGTAAATTTCAATTGAATATTTTTTCCTTAATGGGCTTCTATGGCCCGTTATCTCATAAGACAGCTGTTTCTCTACTGAAAAACAGCCATTATGATTTTGTCGGTTCAGATATCCATTCCCTGAATTATCGCCGTTCTTACAACTCCCTTCAACTCAAAAAAGATCAATATGGAGAGGTGGAGAAATTAGTGCATGGAAATGACGGGTTATGGAGGTGATATTTTATATAGATTATAAAGTACTATAAATATACTCCATATCCACATGTCTCCTGACCAGTTCTGCTAATTTGTCGTACTGTTCTTCTTTGAATGCCGCATAATCGAATGGGACGGAATCGGTTTCCTTGTTGAAACCTTCGGCGAGGTTGTCGAGTACTTCCGGGTTGTCGAGGATGCCGTGCATATAACTGCCCCAGCAGCGGTCGTTCAGATAATAACCGTCTTTCCTGCCGTCTTCGAGCAAAGCGACCGGGCTTTCGGGAGCATTTCCGAAAAGTACAGTCTGTCCCATATGTATCTCGTATCCTTTGCATGCCATTGGAGAACCGGAACGGAAGGTGAAACGGCTTTGTTTCGTTACTTTTTCCTGCTCGATAACGGTGCATTGGGGGAGTAACCCTAATCCCGGCACGGCAGGAATGTTCCCTTCTATTCCTTCCGGATCTTCCAGGCGGGCACCCATCATCTGGTAGCCGCCGCAGATACCGATCACTTTTTTCCCTTTCTTGAATGCACGAACGACAGCATCGGCAATACCGTTGGCGCGGATGCTTTGGAGGTCGGCGAGAGTATTCTTTGACCCTGGCAACAGGATAATGTCCGCTTTTTCTATTTCGTCTATATTGCTTGTGTAGTAAGGATTGAAACGTGGGTCCATATCCAGTACGTCGAAATCCGTGAAGTTTGACATACGCTTCAACAGGATAATGGCGACATTGATCTTGCCGTCCTGCCAGGTATTCGTTTTCATATCCAGCGCTACCGAATCTTCTTCCTCTATTTTGATATCCCGGAACCAGGGGATGACACCCACGACCGGGATTCCTGTCAGCTCTTTCAACAGTGTCCGTCCTTCTTCGAACAGAGATGCGTCTCCGCGGAACTTATTGATGATGATCCCCTTCATCTGTGCCCGTTCCTCAGGTTTGAGTAAGGCGATCGTGCCGTAAACGGAACCGAATACGCCGCCGCGGTCGATGTCGGCTACCAGATAGGTAGAGGCATCCGCCTGTATCGCCATGCGCATATTGGTGATATCGCGGTCGCGGAGGTTCAGTTCGGAGATACTTCCGGCTCCCTCCAGTACGATCGGGTTATAGCGGGCTTCCAGACGTTTGAATGCCTCGATGGCCTCTCTGAAAAGAGCTTCTTTCTGATTCTGCACACCGAAATAGTCCTTGGCGGACATGTTGCCGACCGGACGACCGTTCAGGACCACCTGCGAGCTTTTATCGTTGGTCGGTTTCAGTAAAACCGGGTTCATATCCGTATGCGGGACAATACCGCACGCTTCCGCCTGTACCACCTGGGCACGCCCCATCTCACCGCCTTCAGGGGTGGAAAAGGAGTTCAGCGACATATTCTGCGCCTTGAAGGGAGCAGGTTGATATCCATCTTGTTTAAAGATGCGGCAAAAAGCAGCGTTGATCACACTCTTTCCTGCATCGGAACAAGTGCCAACGAACATGATCGGTTTTAAGTGCTGTTTCATAATGGCTGCAAAACTAATGAAAAAGCAGGACAGTTCTTATATTATTTTCTATATTTGCGCTTACTTATTTCTAAATTATATACGATTTAAATTAAATACCATGGAAAAACAGAAACAGAGCCAGCGGCTTCAGTCGCTGGACGCTTTACGGGGATTTGATATGTTTTTTATTATGGGAGGCGGGGCCCTGTTTGTCGGGCTGGCGACATTGATACCTACTCCTTTCTTTCAATCGCTGGCGGACCAGATGAACCATGCCAAATGGGGAGCGGGATTCACTTTCGAGGATATTATCTTTCCTTTGTTTTTGTTCATTGCCGGTATCTCTTTTCCTTTTTCACTGGAGAAGCAGCGGGAGCGGGGCATGTCGGAAGCGGCTATCTATAAGAAGATTGTCCGGCGTGGAATTACGCTTGTCGTATTGGGATTCGTTTATAACGGATTGCTGAATCTGAATTTTGAGACCCAACGCTATGCCAGTGTACTCGCTCGTATCGGTCTGGGATGGATGTTCGGTGCATTGATCTTTGTCAATACACGGACAATCACACGAGTATGGATCGTGGCGGCTATCCTGATCGGCTACTGGTTGTTGCTGTTTATTCCGGCACCTGACGGGAATGGGGCAGAACTGTTTACGCGCGAAGGAAATCTGGCTTGCTATATCGACCGGCTGCTGTTGCCGGGACGTTTGCATGGAGGTAATTATGATCCGGAAGGTATTTTGTCTACTTTGCCGGCTATCGGTACCGCCTTGTTGGGGATGTTTACCGGCGAATTTGTAAAACTACGTAAAGAAGGATTGAGCGAAACGAAGAAAGTAGGATATATGTTGGTTGCAGGTGGCTGCCTGTTGGTGGTCGGTCTGTTGTGGGGATTATTCTTTCCGATTAATAAATATTTGTGGACCAGCTCGTTCGTTTGTACGGTAGGAGGCATTTCTGCCATCTTGTTTGCGCTATTCTATTATATTGTCGATGTGAAAGAATGCCGGGGATGGACGCTTTTCTTTACGGTGATCGGAACTAATTCGATTACTATCTATCTGGCACAAGTATTCATTAACTTCACTTTTACAGCGAATGCCATTTTCGGAGGTTTCATCGGTTTGTTCCCAGAAACGGCACAGCCATTGTTAGGGGCGGTTGCCTATATTGCCGTCTGCTGGGGATTCCTGTACTTCCTGTATCGTCAACGTATTTTCTTAAAGGTCTAAAATAATAACAAATGGAAAAAACTACTTACAAGCGATTGGAGTCGCTTGATGCTTTACGCGGATTTGATTTATTCTTTTTGGTCGCATTGGGACCGTTGGCTCATTCATTGGCAAGGGCTGCTGATGTGGGATGGTTGAACGATTGTATGTGGGCATTCAGCCATGTACATTGGGAGGGTTTCTCTCCCTGGGATTTGATTATGCCGTTATTCCTTTTTATGTCAGGTGCTTCCATGCCTTTTGCGCTGTCGCGCTACAAAGGAGTTTCCGATAAGAAAGCTCTTTTCCGTCGTTTGGGAAAGCGTATCCTGTTACTGTGGATATTCGGTATGATGTGCCAGGGTAATTTGCTGGGATTCGACCCGGACCGGATTTATCTATATTCAAATACGTTGCAGTCGATCGCTGCCGGCTATTTGATCACGGCTGTATTGTTTCTGTATACCAGCCGGCGGACGCAGATAGGAGTGGCGGTAGCTTTGCTGCTTGTCTATTGGGCGGCGATGCAGTTTATCACGGTCGGCGGTTATGGCGGAGGTAATTATACACCCGAAGGAAACCTGGCGGAATGGATAGACCGTACCGTACTGGGACGTTTCCGTGATGGGGCGAAAGTGGTGGACGGTGAAGTCGTTTTTGCCGGAGGATATTATTATACCTGGATATTAAGTACGCTGAACTTTGGGGTGACGGTGCTGACCGGTTTGTTTGCAGGCTATATTGCCAAAGATAAAACAAGCGATATCTATAAACTGAAATGGTATTTCGGAGCAGGTGCGGCGATGGTTGCTGCCGGATGGCTATGGGGATTGCAGATGCCGGTGATCAAGACGATCTGGACCAGTTCGATGGTGCTGGTGAGCAGCGGCTATTGCTTCTTGTTGATGGGGTTGTTCTATTATCTGATAGATTATAAAGGATATAATAAGAATATCACCTGGCTGAAAGTATACGGAATGAACTCGATCGTCGCTTATATGCTGGCAAATGTCATTAATTTCAGTTGCCTGGGACAATCCTTATTTTATGGTTTGGAGCAATATCTCGGCAATTATTATTCCTTTTTGATCAGCTTGTCAAACGTATCGGTTATTTATGTAATTTTGTGGCTGCTATATAAACGTAACATATTTCTTAAAGTATAGAAAACACAAAATTAGGGAAAAAGAGAAATGGAATCAATCAGACAGATATACCGGATCGGTCATGGTCCGTCGAGTAGTCATACGATGGGACCGATGCGTGCTGCACAAATGTTTCTGGAACGTAACAGGGGAGCTGTGCGCTTTAACGTAACATTATATGGTAGTCTTGCTGCTACCGGAAAAGGTCACATGACCGATGCTGCCATTCTGGAAGTGTTGCAGCCTGTTGCTAAAACGAATATTATCTGGGAGCCTAAAGTCTTCCTGCCGTTCCATCCGAACGGTATGTTATTCGAATCGTTCAATGAAAGAGATGAAGAGCTGGAATCATGGACGGTGTACAGTATCGGTGGCGGAACACTGGCGAATGAAAGTTTTAACGAGCTTAAAACAGCTCAGGTCTATGAGATGAGTACCATTAAGGATATTCAGGCCTGGTGTGAAAAGACCGGACATTCTTACTGGGAATATGTGGAGCAATGTGAAGGTCCTGAAATATGGGATTACCTGGCGGAAGTTTGGGAGGTGATGCAGAAAGCCGTACAGAACGGTCTGGAAGCGGAAGGTATCCTGCCGGGAGGTCTGGGAATACGCCGGAAAGCTTCGGATTATCTGATACGTGCCAAGGGATATGGCAGCAGTATTAAAAGCCGTGGCATGGTGTATGCTTTCGCCCTGGCTGTTTCCGAAGAGAATGCCTGCGGCGGTAAGATCGTGACGGCACCGACTTGTGGTTCCTGCGGGGTTATGCCGGCTGTATTGTATCATCTGAAAGATACGCGTGAGTTCCGCGATTCTCGTATCCTGCGCGCTTTGGCGACTGCCGGACTGTTCGGGAATGTGGTTCGTACGAATGCTTCCGTCTCAGGAGCGGAAGTTGGTTGCCAGGGTGAAGTCGGAGTGGCTTGTGCAATGGCTGCCGGAGCTGCCAGCCAGCTGTTCGGTGGAACACCTGCCCAGATCGAGTATGCTGCCGAAATGGGATTGGAACATCATCTCGGGCTGACTTGTGATCCCGTTTGCGGACTGGTACAGATTCCGTGTATCGAACGTAATGCTTTTGCCGCAGCACGTGCGCTGGATGCAAATACATTCTCGAACTTCTCGGACGGAAAGCACCGGGTTAGTTTCGACCAGGTGGTGGAAGTAATGCGTCAGACTGGTAACGACCTGCCCAGCTTGTATAAAGAGACTTCAGAAGGCGGTCTTGCCAAGAAGTACGGAGAATAAGATTCTGTAAAATATATTAAAATAAGGGTGTAATAGTTGCACCCTTATTTTTTTATACTACATTTGACATATCTGTCAAACAATAATGTCAGACATATTTGGCAGACACTATTGACAAATGAAGTAAAAACAAGATATACAATGGGTACAGAAGAAGTAATCACAATGGAGAACCGAATCCTGGAAGCGGCAAAGATAGTCTTTGTGAGGAAAGGATACGAAGCGACCAAGATGGGTGACGTGGCTGCCGAGGCAGGAATCGGGCGTACGGCTTTACATTATTATTATCGCACAAAGGATATGCTGTTCGATGCGATTTTCGACCAGTTGATGGACAGCCTGCTGCCTGACCTGGGTATTATTATTGATGAGAAACTCCCTTTTCTGGAGAAGCTGCCTAAAATTATCGAACGATATGTGAATACGTTGCAGAAAAATCCTTTATTCCCGATTTTCGTCTTAAACGAATTACAGCGGGACCCCGAACACATCTATCACTCGGTGTTGAAAGATCTGCCACGGATAGAGCCGATCATGCATCTGCATGCTCAACTGGTGGACGAAATGGAGAGAGGCATGATAAAGAAAATGCCGCTGTATTATATGGCAACGACCCTGGTCAGCCTGCTGATTTTTCCGATGCTGATACGAAATCCTGTTACCGCTATATTTATGGATGGCAATGTCGGGGAATATGATAAGTTCCTGCAGGAACGTATCCCTTTCGTTACCGATATAATGATCCGGCTGTTGACACCGGACGATCATACACAAAATAAATAATTACCTCTATGAAACGGATTTGTGTAATTCTATTTTTATGTTTTCTTCTGTTACCGGGTAGCATGAAAGGGCAGGAGAAGATTACTTTGGCGCAGTGCTACGAATGGGCACGGGCTAATTATCCCCAGATACGCCAGTACGGGCTGATCGGGCAGACCGAGCAGTATAATCTGTCGAATGCCGTCAAGGGCTGGTTGCCTCAGGTGACGGTGAATGCGAAAGCGACTTATCAGAGTGATGTGACCCAGCTCCCGTTCGATGCGGACAAACTGTCGGCTGTCATGCCGGGACTGGAAATACCGACATTGAGCAAAGACCAGTATCAGGTTGTTGCCGAACTGAACCAGAATATATGGGACGGCGGCACGATCCATACTTCCCGCCAACTGACCAAGGCACAGGCTGAGGCAGACCGGAAACAGTTGGAAAGCGATCTTTATACATTGAACGACCGGGTGAACCAGCTTTATTTCGGTTGTCTGCTTCAGGAGGAACTGATCCGTCAGAATGTGTTGCTGCAGAAAGAACTACAGATTAATATCGATCGTATAACGGCGATGATGGCTAATGGAGTTGCCAACCTGTCCGACCGCGAGAGCATGGAAGTGGAACTATTGAATGCCCGCCAGAAGGAAATCGAACTGAAAGCCTCCCGTGTCGCTTTCGGCAGGATGCTGAGTACGATGATAGGGAAGCCTTATGATCCGAACAGGATACTGGAGGTACCGAACGTGCCGGGTAATCCGTTATCCGGAGAAATAAATCGTCCCGAACTGAAGGCGTTGGATGCTAAAAGTTATTTGCTGGAATTGCAGAACAAGCAGATTACAAGTGGTTTGATGCCGCGTATCGGTGCATTTGTCCAGGGCGGATACGGCAGACCGGGACTGAATATGCTGGAGGATAGCTTTGATCCGTTCTATATAGCGGGTGTGCGCCTTTCCTGGAATATGGGTAAACTATATACATTAAAGAATGATCGTCGCAAAGTCGCAACCACACTGCAGCAGGTAGAAGTACAGCGTGAGACTTTCCTCTTCAATACCTCTCTGCAGTTGATGCAGCAGAATACGGAGATACAGAAGATTTCCGACCTGATGAAAGCGGACAATGAAATCATCCGTCTCCGCACCAGTATCAAGAAAGCGGCAGAAGTGAAGCTGGAGAACGGGGTCATTTCCGTTACCGACCTGATCCGTGAGATCAATGCGGAAGATATGGCAAAGCAGACGGCGGCGGTCCATCGCATCCAGCATCTGAATGCGGTTTATAATTATATGTATACGACGAATAATGAATAATCAAAAAGAATCATGAAAAGTAATATGAAACGATTGAGTTCTTGCACTTTGATAGTAACTGTACTATTGAGCCTTGCTGCATGCAACAGGGGAGATGGCAACTTCGACGCGACGGGTACGTTTGAAGCAACGGAGATCCTGGTGTCTTCCGAGGCAAACGGCAAGATCATGGAACTGAATATAGAGGAAGGCGACCGGCTGGATGCCGGGGCAATGGTCGGATATATCGACAGTACCCAGTTATATCTGAAGAAGATGCAGCTTTCGGCAGGTTTACGCTCGGTGGATATTCGTAAACCGGATATCCGTAAACAGATCGCAGCCCTGGAGCAGCAGATCGCTACTGCCCGTACGGAACAGCAGCGAATGGAGAACCTGGTAAAGGCGAAAGCCGGCAACCAGAAACAGGTGGACGACATCGTAAATAATATCAAATATCTGCAGAAGCAACTCGATGCGCAGTATTCCACCCTGAATAAAACAACCGGCGGAGCGGATGCCGAAGCTGAAAGCATCCTTTATCAGATCATGCAGCTCGACGATCAGTTACAGAAAAGCCGCATCGTGACTCCCCAGGCGGGAACAGTCCTTGTCAAATATGCAGAACCGGGTGAAGTGACGGCTGCCGGCAAGCCTTTGTATAAAATAGCCGATACCGACCTGCTTTATCTCCGGGCTTATATCACAGCCGACCAGCTTTCGAAATTGAAACAGGGCCAGACTGTCCGTGTCTTTGCCGATTACGGAGCGGATGAACAGCGCGAATATCCGGGAACGATCACCTGGATATCCGATAAGTCGGAGTTTACCCCTAAAGGGATCCAAACGAAAGATGAACGTGCCAACCTGGTTTATGCCATCAAGATTGCTGTTAAGAATGACGGCTATCTCAAGATCGGGCAATACGGGGAAACGGTGTTTAATTAAATAAAGAACGGGATATGAACAACGAAGTGCGGATAGAAGGAATCTTCAAGAACTACGGTAATGTGGAGGCTTTGCAGGATATTTCCCTGGATATACATTCGGGAGAACTGTTCGGGCTGATCGGAGCGGACGGGGCAGGGAAGACGACTTTGTTCCGTATCCTGACGACTTTGCTGCTGGCGGATAAGGGAAAAGCAACCGTTTGCGGACTGGATGTCGTTCGTGATTATAAGAAGATCCGTACGATGGTCGGTTATATGCCCGGTCGCTTCTCCCTGTATCAGGACCTGACGGTAGAGGAGAACCTGAACTTCTTCGCTACGGTATTCAATACGACAATAGCTGAGAATTATGAACTGGTTCGTGACATATACGTTCAGATAGAACCGTTCAAGAACCGGAAAGCCGGAAAGTTATCCGGTGGTATGAAGCAAAAGCTGGCATTGTGCTGTGCATTGATCCATCGTCCGGAGGTGCTTTTTCTGGATGAACCGACAACGGGTGTCGACCCGGTTTCGCGTGTGGAGTTTTGGGAGATGCTGGATCGTTTGAAGAAACAAGGTATTACCATCCTGGTTTCTACACCTTATATGGATGAGGCTTCCCGTTGCGACCGTATAGCGTTGATGCGTTCCGGCCGGTGTTTGTCCGTCGATACGCCGGCAGGTATCCGTGCTTCCTTTGGCAGGCAGCTGTGGATTGTCCGCTCGGCAGCTATGTATAAGCTGTTGGTCGACCTGCGGGCTTTTCCCGGTACTTATTCCTGCTATGCCTTTGGGGATGCGCATCATCTGACATTAAAAGAGGATGGCGGTGAGATGGATGCACTGAAGCAGTATCTGAAAGGAAAGGGATATACCGATGTGACGATAGAACCGGTGATGCCTAGTGTGGAAGATTGCTTCATGGCTTTGTGATTTTGCCATTGGAAAGGCAATGTTTTGCCAATAGGATGGCATAGGTTTGCCAATACGATGGCAGGGTCTTGCCATAGTGATGGCAGAAGTTTGCCAATAGGATGGCAGGGCTCTGCCAAAGGCATGGCAAAGTGTTGGCAAAGTCTTCTGCAGAATCGGAGTTTGCCTACTTCGTGTAAAATTCATTGCAACTGTAAAAGATGCATTAATTCGATATATAATGAACGTAATAGAAACAAACAACCTGACGAAGCGCTTCGGAAACTTTACGGCAGTAGACCATATAAGTTTTGAGGTAGGAGAGGGAGAGGTATTCGGTTTCCTCGGTGCCAATGGCGCCGGTAAGACCACTGCTATGCGTATGCTTTGCGGGTTGTCGACTCCTACTTCAGGCGAGGCCCGTGTCGCAGGTTTCGATGTATATAAGGAGACAGAACAGATTAAACGTCATATCGGCTATATGAGTCAGAAGTTTTCTCTGTACGGTGATCTGAAAGTGTGGGAGAATATTCGCTTGTACGGTGGAATCTACGGCCTTTCTGAGAAAAAGCTGGCAGAGAAAACGGATGAGTTGCTTGAGGTGCTGGATCTCGAATCCGAACGGGATACGCTGGTCGATGCACTCCCTTTGGGATGGAAGCAGAAGCTTGCCTTCTCCGTAGCCATTATCCATGAGCCCCGTGTCGTCTTTTTGGATGAACCGACCGGAGGTGTCGATCCGGTTACCCGCCGTCAGTTCTGGGAACTGATCTATCAGGCGGCAGAGCGGAACATTACTGTTTTTGTTACTACCCACTATATGGATGAAGCTGAATATTGCAACCGGGTATCTGTCATGGTTGACGGAAAGATCGAAGCATTGGACAGTCCGGCTGCTCTGAAGTCTTCTTTCCATGCCGATAATATGAATGACGTTTTCCATGCCCTGGCACGAAAAGCGAAAAGAGGAGAATAGTATGAAGCAATTTTTATCTTTTATACAAAAGGAATTTTATCACATCTTCCGTGATAAACGGACCATGCTGATCATTCTGGTTATGCCTATCGTCCAGATATTACTTTTCGGATATGCCATAACGACGGAAATTAAAAGCGTGCCGATCGCTATATTTGATCAGAGCCGGGATGAGGTTACGACAAAGATCGGCGCCCATCTGGCAGCCAGCGAATATTTCGAGCTTTATAAAATGATCGACAGCCAGTCGGAAGCCGAATCGCTTTTCAAGCAGGGTAAAGTGAAAATGGTTATTGTTTTTCCGCCCCAATATGCTTCTTCGCCGGATGCGGAAGTACAACTGCTGGCGGATGCGACCGACCCGAATGAAGCGACTCAGTTGACATCGTATGCGACTGTTGTGATACAACAGGAGAGGGCTCAGTTGATAGTTGACAGTGGACAGTTGACAGATATAGGAAGCGACGAGAAACTGTCAACTGTCAACCGTCAACTGTCAACTGGAATATTCCCCGTCACTCATCTGCTTTATAATCCGACAATGAAAGGAGCTTACAATTTTGTACCGGGCGTGATGGGATTGATCCTGATACTGATCTGTGCGTTGATGACCTCGGTCGGCATTGTAAAGGAGAAAGAGATGGGGACGATGGAGATATTGCTGGTTTCTCCGATGAAGCCGGTTTATATCATTTTAGCCAAAGCGATACCCTATCTGTTGCTGAGTATAGTCAATGTGGCAACAATCCTCTTTTTGTCCTATTTCCTGTTGGGAGTGCCGATTGCCGGAAGCCTGACCCTCCTGGTGGCTGTATCCATACTGTATGCATTGGTTTCCCTTTGTTTGGGCTTGCTGATCTCTACGATTGCCGATACGCAACAGGCAGCTATGCTGATCAGTGCGATGGTGCTGATGCTGCCGGTGATCCTGCTTAGCGGAATGATGTTCCCGATAGAGAATATGCCCGATATATTGCAATGGATCTCTAATATCGTACCGGCCAAATGGTATATCATAGCCGTGAAGGATATCATGATCAAAGGGCTGGGTGCCGGAGCTATACTAAAAGAGGTGGGGATATTGTTATTTATGGTCATATTCCTGGTGATTCTGAGTGTAAAACGTTTTAAGATTCGTTTATAACAAGAAAGTTATGAGAACATTACGATATTTATTGGAGAAAGAGTTTAAGCAGATCAAGCGTGACCGTTTCCTGCCTCGTATCATCTTTTTGGTTCCATTGATGCAGCTGATCATCCTGCCTTTTGCAGCGAATTTTGAAATGCGTAATATCAACCTGGGTGTGATAGACAATGATCATTCTGTCCTGTCTGCCCAATTGATCGAGAAGGTCGTTGCTTCCGGTTATTTCCGCCTGACGAATGTTTCGGATAGTTACGGCCAGGGTATAACCTCTATCGAAAGCAACGAATCGGATTTGCTTCTGGAGATTCCTGTGAACTTTGAGCAGCAACTGGGGCGGGAAGGTGCAGTGGATGTGCTGATTGCCGCCAATGCCGTGAACGGGACAAAAGGAGGCATGGGAAGTTCTTATCTCTCGCAGATCATTCAGGACTTTAATCAGGAGAAAGGTTTTACTTCCGGCTTGCAATCCGGTGGAATACGTTCTACGAGTCTTTTCAATCCGCATCTGAATTACAAGAATTACATGGTTCCGGGGATTATGGTCTTTTTGCTGACTATCATCGGTGGTTTCCTTTCTGCACTGAACATTGTCAGTGAGAAGGAGAAAGGCACGATCGAGCAGATCAACGTGACACCAGTGCCTAAGACACTGTTCCTTCTGTCGAAGCTGATCCCTTTTTGGATCATCGGTTTTATTCTTCTGACGATCGGGGTCATTGTTGCCTGGGTTGTTTACGGTTTGTTGCCTGTCGGTAATATCGGCATCATCTATTTGTTTGCGGCGGTTTACCTGATTGCTTTTACCGGTCTGGGACTAGCCATTTCTTCTATTTCCTCCACCCAGCAGCAGGCAATGTTTACGGCTTTCTTCTTTCTGATTATCTTTGCATTGTTAAGCGGTCTTTTTACCCCTATCAGTAGTATGCCGCAATGGGCACAGAATATAACTTTGTTCAATCCTGTGCGTTATTTTGTGGAAGTGATGCGTATGGTTTACCTGAAAGGCAGCCAGTTTACTGATTTAACAGGACATTTTGTGATCGTATGCTTGTTTGCTCTTTTCTTTAATGTACTGGCGGTAGCTAGTTATAGGAAGAAATAATATGCTTTACAGCAGACTTAACCAATTTTTGCACCAAATATATGCTTTATTAACGCGACTCTTTTATATTTGATTCAAATCTGAAACAATATTTCAAATATGGAAAGCGTTATTCCAAATATGGAAAAAGGTGAAGAGAATTATAAGGTGCCGAATCTGGAAAAAGGGATAGCGGTGCTTGAATATCTTTCGCTCCATCCGCAAGGTGAGGCGCTTCAGGATATTAAAAACAAGCTGGATATTTCACAGACTACCGCTTACCGTATTTTGAATACATTGGTTCGTTTGGATTACCTTAACTATAATGAAGACACAAAGCGATACAAGTTATCGAGGAAATTGTTAACTTTGGGCTTCAGATCGTTGAATGAACATAATTTGTTGGAGACAGTATTGCCTTGTTTGCGCGATTTGCGTGATAAAGTGGGTGAGACTGCCTGTTTTGGTGTATTAGGAGATCAAAAGGGTATTTTTATAGAACAAGCGCAGGGACATCATACGTTCCGTTTTGTATTATCACCGGGAAAACCATTCGAGCTGCATTGTTCAGCACCCGGAAAAGCGATTATGGCTTATCTGCCAAACACGGTCCGCGACCGTTATTTGTCGTATATGACATTTGAGAAGTATAATGCGCGGACAATAACTACCCGGGAAGCCTATCTGGAGGAACTGGAAAAAGTCCGTAAGTTAGGTTATGCTATGGATAATGAAGAAGAATTGAATGGAGTTATATGTGTTGGCGCTCCTATATTTAATTATACAGGATATCCTTGTGGGGCGATTTGGATATCCGGACCCAAAGACAGGCTGACAAAAGAGATATTCCGTTCGACGGTTGCGAATATCAAGGAGGTGGCACAAAACATCTCAGGAGAATTAGGATATAGTAAAACACAAAAAAATAACAACATACCATGAAAGCTAAGAAATACATATTAAAAACTTCGTTAATGGCTTGCTTTGTCAGTTGCTGTGTCTCATTGGCATCGGCTGACAATCCTCCGTTTTTTACGACCGATATAAAACTGAATAATAAAGGAGAAATGTTTCTGACCGAGAAAGGTGTGAAGCGGGTTGATATTTTTTCTCCTGACGGCAAATTGTTGCATTCTTATCCCATGGACGAAATACCGACCGGTATCCTGGTTGATGGCGACAAGGCGTATGTGACAACCTTTGAAGAGACCGGAAAGTTACAGATACTGTTGTTGGAGTCGGGCAGGATAGAAGCTGCTATCCCTACAGGATCGGGAGCTTGCCATCCGATGTTCGGACCGGACAAGAAGGCTATTTATGTATGTAACCAGTTTGATAACAGTGTATCGGAAGTTGATCCTGTCAATCATAAAGTATTGCGCAAGGTAAAAGTGTTGCGTGAACCGAAGTCCGCCGTGTTCAGCAAGGACGGTAAATATATGTACGTAACCAATTTCCTTCCGGCACAGCGTGCGGACCTGGATTATGTGGCTGCCTGTGTTTCCGTGATCGAAATGGATGGTTTTACCAAAGTAAAAGATATTAAGCTGGCTAACGGTAGTAATGCTTTGCGTGGCATTTGTATTACACCGGACGGAAAGTATGTTTATGTTTCTCACAACCTCGGACGTTTTGCCGTGCCGACTTCACAGTTGCAACAGGGCTGGATGAATACAAGTGCTTTCAGTATCATTGATACGGAAAAGCAGGAATTTGTCGGTGCCGTTGTTGTCGACGAGCCGGAAAGAGGTGCTGCCGGTATCTGGAGTATCGATTGTGATAACGACCATATTTATATATCTCATTCGGGAACGCACGAAGTCAGTGTGATCGATCACCCGGCTTTGCGTGAGAAGTTTGAAGCATATCCCAATAAAGCTGTATTGGATTATGACCTGAACTTCCTGTATGGTATTCGCGAACGTATTCCTTTGCAGGGCAACGGTCCGCGTTCGATGGTACTTACCGATGGAAAGTTGATCATTCCTACTTATTTTGCGGATGTCCTGAACGTGATGGATATAAACACACGGGAAATCACTGCTACGGAGCTGAATCCGGGACGTACTGAATCCGATATCAATAAAGGGGAAAAGTATTTCAATGATGCCTCCCACTGTTTCCAGAACTGGCAGAGCTGTAACGGCTGCCATCCGGGTGATGCGCGTACGGACGGTATGAACTGGGATTTGATGAATGACGGTGTTGGTAATTCCAAGAATTGTAAGAGCATGTTGTTTAGCCATGTGACACCTCCGAATATGATCTCCGGTATCCGTGCCCATGCAGAGATTGCTGTACGTGCAGGATATAATTTCATTCAGTTCTTTGATATTTCTGAAGAAGATGCCGTCTGTGTGGATGAATATCTGAAAGCATTGCGTCCGGTACCAAGTCCTCTTTTGGTAAATGGAGAACTGTCGGATCTGGCAAAAGAAGGACGCAAGGTGTTTGAAAAACTGAAATGTGGCGAATGTCATAGCGGACCTTATTATACAGATATGAAATATCATCGCATTGGTGAAGATGTTGAATTTGAAAAGGGATGGGATACTCCGACTTTAAGGGAAGTTTGGCGTACGGCTCCTTATCTTTTCGATGGCCGTGCAGCTACAATGGAAGAAGTCTTTGAAGTGCACAAACATGGAATCGATAAGAAAGTGTCCAAGAAAGATATTGAGGCTTTGGTTGAATATGTAAATTCACTCTAAAAGGAGGGATCGATGAATTATTGCGATAAGATACACTATAACATTTATTCTACGGAGAAGGCGGGTTTTGAAATAATGGTAGATAAGCTATTAGCTCAATTACCGCGTGACAAACAAATATTCAGGTTGGCCTTTTTCGGCACACCGAGTGATAATGAACAATATGTTTCACGTCGTATTATACTGCGTGAGAGGGTACGTAAATATTATGGGAACCATGAGCCGGTATTGACTTATGTCTCTCAGCCGCCGTTGAACGGTGGGCTGGTGTTGGAAGCTCATATGTATACACCGGATGAAGGTGACCATATAACCTATAAACATATCGGGGCATTCCCGTATGTGTTGCTGGAAAATGGCAGTGGCCGTTTCCTGTTTGCCGGTGGTTTCCATGGCGATGTTATTAATTTTGGTATTGAGCAGCAGTCGAAGGAAGTGTTCAAGCTGGTATCCGACTTGTTGAGAAAGGAAGGTTTCCCTATTAACAGTATCATCCGTCAGTGGAATTATATCGAGCAGATCACGAAATTTGATGGGGAAGACCAGCATTACCAGATATTCAATAATGCCCGTAGCGACTATTATGCTATGACGACTTGGGAGAACGGCTATCCGGCAGCAACGGGTATCGGTGCAAACCTGGGAGGTATATTGGTTGATCTGGATGCAGCCTTGTTCTCGAATCCGGATTGCTATGCAACACCGATCGATAACAAATTGCAAGTAGCTGCCCATGCTTATTCAGAAGGTGTGCTGGAAGCAGCTCATTGCAAGAAGACGACTCCGAAGTTCGAACGTGCCAAAAGTATGACGTTCGGTGATCGTGAGTTGGTTTATATATCGGGTACGGCTGCCATTCGTGGCGAAGAAAGCCTGATAGGAGTGGGGCTGGATCGTCAGCTTCATATCACGATGGAGAATATAGCGGAGCTGATAGGTGAAGCAAAGCTTAAAATGCTCCGGGTCTATCTGAAAGATAAGTCTTTCTATGAAGAGTCAGAAAGACTTTTAAATGCATACGGGTTGAATATCCCCATATCTTATATGTGGGCTGATGTTTGCCGGGATGAATTATTAATAGAGATTGAGGGAATAGCAGTGTTGTAATCCTGTTTGGGATGATGTTGACCGTTTGATGAAAAATAGCAAATATTACTAACATAAATTAAAAACAAAATGAAAAAAGGATTGAACTTAAAAATGATGACTATGGGGCTGGCTTTATGCTCTATGGTCGCTTGTACAGGAAACACTGCTAACAAGACAGCCGATGCGACTGAATGTCCTGAACAATGCACTTGTGATAACACTAAAAATAATAAGGAAATGAAGTATTCTAAGAAGTACACAAACGCCGACTTCTACAAAGACGGCAAATTCGATCAGAAAGTAGCTATCGAAGCTATGAAAGACATGTTTAAATTTTATGATGTACCTTTCACAGAACTGATGGCTAAAGACATGTGGGTTACCGACTTCGGTCTGGGTGACTTTGAAAACGTTGGTATGGGCGGTATTTTCTGGATCAACGATGCAGAACACGGATATTTTGCTCACGCTATCTACCTGCTTCCGGGACAGATGATCCCTGAACACGCTCACGTAAAAACTAAATTCCCTGCAAAACATGAATCATGGATGGTTGAAAAGGGATGGGTTTATAACTTCTCTGTAATTGGTGACGAAACTCCGAATGCTCCGGCAATTCCTGCAAGTCATGGCGCTATCAAGAGCAAAAACTTTGTTGTTCAGAATGTAGGCGATGTATTACGCTTGAAAGAACTGGAATCATTCCACTTCATGATGGCAGGTCCGGAAGGTGCTATTGTTGACGAATGGGCATGTTACCATGATAACGACGGCCTTCGTTTTACAAATCCTAAGGCTTCTCTTTAATGATATTCAATCGTAGTTGTTATTACCTTATTTAATAAAGATACATGAATAAATATTTTTTATTAGTATCACTCTTTTTATCCACATCCTTCCTTGTTTCGGCTGGTCCGAAACAGAAGAAGGCGGATACCTGGATTGATGCGTCAATTAAAGCAAAAACAGAACTGCAGACTCAGCTTCAGAAGGCTAATATGCCAGTTATTTCCACTTGGAAGAAGCATAAAGAAAAAGCAGAGCCTTTTGCTGTGGATTTGAAAGGCGTGGATAAGCTGGTGCTTATCACTGCCGGAGGTCCTGATGGTACTGATTACGACCAGGCTGTTTGGGGTAACGCTCGTTTGATCAAAGCGGACGGTACTGCTGTTTGGTTGGATGAAGTTCCTTTCGAATATGGCGTTGCCGGTTGGGCAAAGCCTAAAATGAATATTAACGCTTACGACCATGAGATTTTCATTGCCGGCAAAGAATACAAACACGGTGTTTTCTGCCATGCAAACGGAACTTTGGTTTATCCTGTTAAAGGTGAATACGTTCGCTTTGAAGCTGAAGTAGGTATCGACGATACTTCTTCCGGCGGTAGCGTGTATTTCCAGGCATTGAATGTGGTTCCGAAATTTGTTGGCGACGAACTGATCGCTAAATATCCGGAACAGATCGGTATGCTGGGCGCTATGATGGACGGTTTGGATACATGGCTGATCACTCCGGATGCTTCTGTTGAAAAACAGGCAGTAGACGCTATGATCGGAAAGTTGAAAGACGGTTCTTATTATAAGAGTGTCGTTCAGCAGATCGCCAACGAGAAAGATGTAAATACTCAGATCCGCAAATATCTGGAATTGTTTGAAAAACTTCAGGATGTTTATGCATTGCAGGGTGACCTGGAATGGCTGAATGTCGATGCTATCAAGTTGGCATTTGCAGATATGAGCAAGCAGAAAGGTTTTGATGCTGCCAAATATCAGCCGATGCTGGACGAATTGGTAAAACTTCAGCAGAAAGGTTTCAGCGGTATTTATAAAGGTGACGAACAAGCAATGGCTGATGCCCGCAAAGCATTGGAAAACAAAAAGGCTATCTTGGTGGGTAACCCGCTGCTGGATGCTGACAAGATCGTCGCTGTACGTTATAAATTAGGTTCAAGAGCACGTCAGGCAATGGCGCCGGATCTGGGTACACAGGCTAATAACTGGAGTAACCAGGAATCTGCACGTCGTAGCGGTTTCAATGCAGAGATCATCGAGCTGACAAATCTGCGTGGCGATATGCAGATGAAGAGCATTTTCAAACCGATCGTAGCTGATGCTTCTATCGCTGACCTGAGAATGCACTGGAATGCTGACCGCGTAATGTTCACGACTTTGATGGGTGAAAACGATAAACGTTGGAACGTATATGAAGTGAAGCTGGACGGAACAGGTTGCAAAAAACTGGTAGAAAACGAAGAGCCGGATTTGGAATTTTATGACGGTACTTATCTGCCGGACGGACGTATTATCGCTAACTCTAACATCGGTTACCAGGGTGTTCCTTGTGTAAGCGGTGATGACCCGGTAGGTAATATGGTTCTGTATACTCCGCAGACAAAGAACCTGCGTCGTTTGACTTTCGACCAGGATGCAAACTGGAATCCGGTTGTTATGAATAACGGACGTGTGATGTACACTCGTTGGGAGTATACTGACCTGACTCACTACTATTCTCGTATCGTAATGCATATGAACCCGGACGGAACGGAGAACAAAGCACTGTATGGTAGCGGTTCAATGTTCCCGAACAGTACATTCGATATCCAACCGTTGCCAGGACATGGCTCTGCTTTCGTAGGTATCATTTCCGGTCACCACGGTGTTGCCCGTTCAGGACGTTTGATTATCTTCGATCCGACAAAAGGCCGTAAGAATGTTCAGGGTATGGTGCAGGAAATTCCTCATCGTAACCGTCCTATCCAGGAGCTGATCAAAGACGAACTGGTAAATGGTGTATGGCCGCAGTTCGTAAAACCGACTCCGTTGAACGACAAATATTTCCTGGTTGCTGCCAAATTGAATCCTCAGTCATTGTGGGGACTTTATCTGGTCGACATCTATGATAACGTAACTTGTTTGATGCAGGCAGAGGGTGAAGGTTATATCAGCCCGATCCTGGTGAAGGAAACTAAAACTCCTCCGGCAATTCCTGATCGTGTGAAGTTGAATGAAAAAGAAGCTACTATCTTTATTCAGGATATTTATGAAGGTGAAGGTCTGCGCGGTATTCCTCGCGGAACTGTAAAGGAGCTTCGTCTGCATGCTTACGAATATGCTTATGTGAAGACTCGTTCTGACCATAACTGGCATGGTATTCAGAGTGGTTGGGATATCAAACGTTTGTTAGGTACTGTTCCTGTTGAAGAAGACGGTTCAGCAATCTTCAAAGTTCCGGCTAATACACCGATCTCTATCCAGCCAATCGATAAGGATGGCGTTGCTGTTCAGTGGATGCGTAGTTGGGTAACTGGTCAGCCGGGTGAAGTGGTTTCTTGTATCGGTTGTCACGAAGACCAGAACCAGATTCCTATTCCTAAGCGTGTAATGGCTTCTCAGAAAGCTGCTGCTCCTTTGAAAGCTCCGGAAGGTGGCGTTCGTTCATTTACATTCGACCTGGAAATTCAGCCGATCCTGGATCGTGCTTGTATCGCTTGTCACAATGGCGAAGGCAAAGCATTCGACTTGCGCGGCGGTAAGAAAGACAAACTGGGTTATGGAACTTCTTACCTGAATATCCATCCGTACGTACATCGTCAGGGCGGTGAAGGTGATATGGTTGTTCTTCAGCCGTATGAATATCATCCGAACACCAGTGAATTGGTTCGTATCCTGAAGAAAGGTCACCATAACGTGAAACTGACAGATGCAGAATGGTTGAAACTGTACAACTGGATTGACTATAACGCTCCTGATAAAGGTTACTTCGATGCCAATGTTCTGGGTAAGGAAATTATTCCATACCAGGGATTCGATCAGATCGAACGTCGTAAGGAACTGACTGACAAGTATGCTAACGGTATGGGTGTAGACTGGAAGAAGGAAATCGCTGACTATGCTTCTTATTTGAAAGCACAGGGTCCGATTACTCCGGTTATGCCTGAAAAGGCGGCTCCTGTAAAGGTGAAAGAAGTGAAGGCTAAAGGTTGGCCGTTCGACAAAGCTGCTATCAAAGACATGCTTGCCAAGGAAACCAGCAATCGCAAAGAGGTGGAAATCGCTCCGGGTGTGAAGATCAATTTCGTTCGTATTCCTGCAGGTGAATTCGTAATGGGTAGCTACAATGGCGAATCGGATGCTTATCCTACAGCTAAAGTGAAGATCGACAAACCGTTCTGGATGGGTGAAATGGAAGTAACCAACCAGCAGTTTAACGTAATCAATCCGGATCACGACAGCCGTTTCGTAGACCAGTTGTGGAAAGACCACGTGGTACAGGGTTATCCGGCTAACGAGCCGAATCAACCGGTTATCCGTGTAAGCTACAACGATGCTATGGAATATTGTAAGAATCTGAGCGAAAAGACAGGCTTGAACATTACGCTTCCGACAGAAGCACAATGGGAATGGGCTTGTCGCGCAGGTAGCAACAGTGATTTCTGGTATGGTGATATGAATACAGACTTCGGTAAATATGAGAACTTGGCTGACAAAACTACTTTACTGTTCGCGGTAAGTGGTGTTGACCCGAAACCTATGTCTCCGAATTCTATGTGGTATAAGTATTATACTTATCTGCCGAAAGAAGAAGGTGTAGACGATGGTCAGTTGATCCAGACAGGCGAGAAGGTTTACGAAGCGAACCCGTTCGGTTTGTATAACATGCACGGTAATGTGTCAGAATGGACCCGTTCAGATTATGTACCTTATCCTTATAATCCGAAGTCAAAACTGACTTCCGACCACAAAGTGGCTCGTGGTGGTTCATATATCGAACGTCCGAAATTCTCTACAGCTTATGCACGTAAAGCATACTATCCGTATCAGCGTGTATTTAACGTAGGTTTCCGTGTAATTATCGAAGACTAATCCCTAAGATATGTCCCAGATATAGATAATATCTATTAGGTGGCCCCGGAAAGGCCGGGGTCACTTAATTGAAATTTCTTATCTTTGACGGCATAACTTAATTAGAACATCAAATGAAAGCAACTCTCGAAAGAATATTTTCATCCTTTGTAACAACGATCGTTTTGTTACTTCTTTATGGTTTTGGTTTGGCTGTTGCCACTTTTATTGAAAAGTATCATGGTACGGCTGCTGCCAAAGCGATGATTTATTATTCTCCTTTATTCTTTTTGTTGCAATTTCTTTTAGTCGCTAATTTTCTCGTCATTGCTGTTAAGTATCAGTATTTAAAACTCCGCAGATGGGGTTTGATGCTCGTTCATACTTCCTTTATTATTATCCTTCTTGGCGCCCTTACTTCTTTCCAGTTCGGTGAAGAAGGAATCCTTCATATCCGCGAAGGAGAATCAACAGATCAGATAGCAGTCCGCCAGGGTGATCTGACTACTTTCCATACCTTACCTTTCACTGTGGAACTGGAGAAATTTACTTTGACCCGCTATCCAGGTTCGTCCAGCCCGTCTTCCTACGAAAGCGAATTGCTGGTACATGTAGATGGTCAGACACGTCGCGAACGGGTATTTATGAATAACGTATTAGATATAAAAGGCTACCGTTTCTTCCAGGCTTCTTACGATCCGGATGAACAGGGTACCGTACTTTCCGTCAACCGTGATGTGGCAGGACGGAACATAACGTATACCGGTTACCTGCTGTTGGTGATCGGACTTATAATTTCCCTGGTAGGGAAGAACTCCCGTTTTATGGCGTTGAGCCGTCGTTTAAAGGAGCTGCGTTCTGTTGCTCAATCGGCAACCATGATCCTTGCGTTACTGGCTTTATCGGTATCGGTGGACGCAAAAAAAGAAACTTCGCCCATGCTGGATGCCGTGCAGAAATATACGGTATCTCCGGAACATGCGGCAAAATTCGGGGCATTGCCCATTCAGTCCCATAGCGGACGTATGATGCCTATCAATACATTCTCTTCGGAGATCCTGCGCAAACTGCACAAAGCGGATAGGATCGGTAAATTAAATTCCGATCAGTTCCTGTTGAGCCTGCTGGCCATGCCGGACATGTGGATGCGTGTACCTTTCATCGCTTTATCCAATCCGGAGCTGGCAAATTATTATGATTTGACAGACGGTGAATGTGCTTATCTGCAGGTGTTCGATAAGAATGGAGATTATAAATTACAGGAAAAGCTGGAAGAAGCCTATAACAAGATGCCTGCCCAGCGTACCCGTTTCGATAAAGACTTGCTTAAACTCGATGAGCAGATCAATATATTTCATCAGCTGATCAATTACCAGATGCTGAATCTGTTTCCGAAAGAGGACGATCCTAATCATAAATGGTATGCTGCCGGTGACGATCTGTCTGCATTTACAGGGAAAGACTCCATGTTCGTTTCTCGTATTATGGGATGGTATCTGGCAGAAGTGCAGGATGCCTTGCAGAAAGGTGACTGGTCGAAGGCTGATGAGGTGATCGATATGATCGGCACGTATCAGCAGGCAAAGAACAAGACACTCGATATCTCGGCTAAAAGGATTGAAGCTGAGCTTAAATATAATAAGATGGATGTATTCCGTCAGTGTAAGATCGGTTATCTGATCCTGGGCGGTTTGTTGCTGGTCCTTTCGTTCGTTATGCTGTTCAAGCAGCAGAAGTGGATGAAGTTCGGTATCTGGATATTGGGGGTAGGGGTGTTGCTCGTATTTACTTACCATATGTATGGTATGGGGATGCGCTGGTATATCGGCGGATATGCACCGTGGAGTAATTCATACGAAACAATGGTGTATGTGGCTTGGGCAACCGTTCTGGCTGGTTTATTATTCGTGCGCCGCAGTACGGTGACCTTTGCACTGGCTACTTTGTTCGGTGGAATTATCCTGTTCGTTTCCGGACTGAACTGGATGGATCCGGAGATCAACCCGCTGGTTCCCGTATTGAAATCGCCGTGGCTGATGTTCCATGTGGCTGTTATTGTGGCTGCATATGGTTTCTTCGGTATCAGTTGCCTGATCGGACTGACCAATCTGGTACTGACAAGTATTGCCGGAAAGAAAAATACAGCCTTGCTGAAAGCCCGTATCAAAGAATTGACCATCGTAAACGAAATGGCGCTTTGGGTCGGTTTGGCGTTGATGACGGTCGGAACTTTCCTGGGAGCTGTGTGGGCAAACGAATCATGGGGACGTTACTGGGGATGGGACCCGAAAGAAACATGGGCGCTGATCACGATGGTGGTGTATGCGGTCGTTACTCACCTGCATCTGGTAAAACGCTGGTATAGCGACTGGCTGTTCAACCTTTGCTCGGTAGTGGCTTTCTCTTCTGTCCTGATGACATTCTTCGGAGTGAATTATTTCCTGAGCGGAATGCATTCGTACGGACAGAACGACAATGTACACGGAATCTTTACATATCTCTATATGGTTGGAATCGTAGTGGTGATTTTGGGGATATTATCAAGAATCGGGTATAATAAGATAAAGGAAAATGAATGAATTATTAACATACAAGTTTAACATTAAATTTTAATGATCATGAGAACTTATAATCATGTAGGTATCCTTACCAACGAACAGAAAGAAGGTGCAATGTTCAACGAAGGCTTGAACGTATGGTTAACCGATTACAGCAAGAGTCCTAACAAGATCGAATTTCTGAAATTTGACGATCCTGCTGCCAGCTGCTTGCCTGATCTGGTTAAAACGAATGGTCATATCGCTTACACGGTTCCTTCATTGGAAGAAGCGCTGAAAGATGCAAAAGTTATCTTCGGTCCGGCTGTATGCGACGAACATCTTACTATTGCTTTCATCGAAGAAGAAGGCATCGCTATCGAATTAATGGAAATTAAATAATTTATAAACTTAAAACGAAACAAGGAGGAAAAACACCATGGCAGAAATTAAGACTAAATTTATAAATGATCCTGAACAAATAACTCCGGAATTGCTGGAAGGTTATGTACTGGCTTATCCTGACCAGGTTAAACTGGCTGGAGAAAATATCGTAGTACGTGCAAATCCGAAAAGCGAAGATAAAGTAGCTATCGTTACTTTGGGCGGTTCCGGTCACGAACCTGCATTGAGCGGTTTCGTTGGCGACGGTATGCTGGACTGCTCTGTAGTGGGCGACGTATTCGCAGCTCCGGGTGCACAGCGTCTGTTCCAGGCTTTGCAGTTGATGAAACGTGAAGCCGGTATCCTGTTGGTTGTATTGAACCATTCTGGTGACGTGATGAGTGCAAACATGGCATGCCAGTTGGCAGAACGCGTAGGTATCAAAGTAAAACAGATCCTGACTCATGATGATATCAGTGCAGGTATCGGTGCACCGACAGAAGATCGTCGTGGTCTGGCTGGTTGCGTTCCTTTGTATAAAATCCTGGGGGCTGCTGCAGACGAAGGCAAGTCTTTGGACGAACTGATCGAGATCGGCGAACGTTATAACGAAAAAGTAGCTACTTTGGCTGTTGCTATGCGCTCTTGTACACATCCACAGAACAATGCTACAATCACTGACCTGCCTGCCGGTGTTATGGAAATCGGTATGGGACAGCACGGTGAAGGTGGTGGCGGTCAGAAACCGTTAGTATCTGCCGACGCTACAGCTGCTGAAATGGTTGATCTGCTTTGCCAGCAACTGCAGCCGAAAGCCGGTGACAAGATGATGCTTATCATTAACGGTGTAGGTGCAACTACTCACATGGAATTGAATATTATTTTCCGCAAAGCTTACAAAGAACTGGAAGCTCGTGGTTTGGAAGTAGTATTCGGCCGTATCCAGGAAATCCTGACAGTTCAGGAACAGGCTGGTTTCCAGATGATCATGGGTATTTTGGATGCAGACCACATCGATTATTTGAAGAACAAGAGTGCAAACGCACCGTATTGGACAACTATTGGTAAATAAACAAATAACATGAAACAACTGACTATTGAGGCTTTCAAAGGTATGCTGAATAACGCCCTAACGCATATCAAAGCCCGCGAAGACGAATTTTCCAAACTGGATGCGGTAATCGGTGACGGCGATCACGGACAGGCTATCGTAACTGCTTTCTCTGTTGTCGTTAAAGGCTCGGAAAAAGGAACGGAATTTAAATCTATGCTGAATGATATGGGATTTGGCGTGATGCTGGAAACTAGCGGATCGACAAGTACCCTGTTAGGTGCATTCTTCCTTGGCATGAGCGACAGCGCTGCCGGAACCGAACTGGATGCCGAAGGTGTGAAGAAAATGTTTGCCGGCGGCCTTGCCAACGTGCAGAAACAGACAAAAGCACAACCGGGCGACAAAACGATGATGGACGCTTTGGTTCCTGCTATCGAAGCTATTCAGGCTTGTGAATCGGACGACATCAAGGAAATCATGACAGCTGGTGCCAACGCAGCTTTGGAAGGTGCAAAGAAAACAGTAGATATGAAAGCGAACTTCGGACGTGCCCGTAACTACGGTGAACGTTCTATCGGTTATGCCGATAGCGGTGCTACATCATGGAGCTGCATGTTAGCCTCTTTTGCAGAAGCATTATAATTGAATAATTCACTTTTTAATATAGAAAATAGAAAAATGGCAGATTTAGATGATTTGAGAGAAGGCTCAAACTTCGGTTTAGGTGTTAACTCTCAACAACAAAGTTTCCATGTGAAGGGTGCTGAAAACCTTCCCTGGGGTATGAAAGATCGTTTATCCCGTATCTTCAACCCGAAGACAGGTAAAGCTGTAATGTTGGCATTCGACCATGGTTTCATTATGGGACCGACTTCAGGTTTGGAACGTATCGACCTGAATATCGTACCGCTGGTTGAATATGCTGATTGTATTATGTGTACACGCGGTATTCTTCAGTCTACTATCCCGACTACAACAAACAAACCAATCTGTTTGCGTTCGGATGCCGGAACATCTATTCTGACAGAACTGAATGACAATGTTCTGATCGATATAGAAGATGCTATCCGTATGAACGTTTCAGCTATGGCTGTTATGTTGGCTATCGGCGACGAAGCACACGAAGCTAAAACAATCGCAAACTTGTATAAGGCAGTAGATAAAGGTACACGTTATGGTATTCCTGTAATGGGTGTAACTGCTGTCGGCAAACAGATGGCTCGCGATGCTCGTTATTTCGGTCTGGCTTCTCGTATCTGTGCTGAAAACGGTGCAAATATCGTGAAGACTTACTATTGCGAAGGTTTCGAAAAGGTTGTTGCCGCTACTCCGGTTCCTGTTGTGATCGCAGGTGGTAAGAAATTGCCTGAACTGGAAGCATTGGATCTGTGCTACAAAGCAATCAACGACGGTGCTGCCGGTGTGGATATGGGACGTAATGTATTCCAGTCTGAAAACCCGGTTGCTATGATTCAGGCTGTTCATGCAGTGGTTCATGACGGTTTGACTCCGCAGCAAGGATTTGAAATGTTCCAGGATTTATCTAAATAATTAATTATACTTCAAAGGGGCGGGGCGCTACTCTGCCCCTTGTTGTATCTGAATCATAACATAATACATAGAAATTGCCATGAAGAAAATATTCACATTATTGTGCTCTGCTCTTTTCCTGCTTGCCGCTACATCCTGCCAGCAGAAGGCTCAGAAATTACTGTTAGCCGGTTCCGGTTGGAATAAAGTCGTTATCATCGACAAGAATACCAAACAGATTGAATGGGAACATCCTTTGCAAAAAGGTTGGGAATGTAACTCGGCTGTAGCTACTCCGGACGGTAACATTTTGTTTGCTTATAAAAAAGGTGCGAAGCTGATCTCCCGCGATCAGAAGGAAATATGGAACATCGCAGCTCCTGATACTTGCGAAATGCAGACTGCACGTATCCTGCCTGACGGTAACTACCTGTTGGCATGGTGCGGACACCCGGCTAAGATCATGGAAGTAAGCCCGAAGGGTGAAATTCTTTCTGAAACAGAATACGAAACAGGTATCGACCATCCGCATGCTCAGTTCCGCCAGGTGAATAAGAACAAGGCAGGCAACTACCTGATGCCTCTTTTCGCTACTTCTGAAGTGCGTGAAATATCTCCTGCCGGCGAACTGGTTCGGACAACCAAGCTGGAAGGTACTCCGTATAGTACTGTATTGCTGGACAACGGCAATTATATGGTCGCTTGTGGTGACGGACATTCTTTGATTGAAGTAAATCTGGATAAGGGTGAAGTGATCCGTAAGATCGGTGCTACCGATATTGAAGGTGTTTCCCTGTTCTTCGTAGCCCAGTTGCTGCCTACATCAAACAACGGTCTGTATATCTGCAACTGGCAGGGACACGATCCGAGTGCAAAGGAATCGAACAATCCTCAGTTGATGGAGATCGACGGTAACAATAAAGTGATCTGGAGCTTGAATGATAATGACACATTTGGCATGATCTCTTCTGTTTGTCCGATCGACTAACAAGTTGACAATTGACAATTAACAGTTGACAGTTGACAAGTGACAGTTTGTTTCATGAAAATGAACCTATTCGGCTGAAAGCCGGAATAACTGTCAACTGTCACTTGTCAACTGTCAACTATTTATATATCTTTGCCAAACGTTAAACCTAAAAACAAAATCAATATCATGAAATTGCAACCAATCGACATCTTTATCATCGGACTTTATCTGGTGGCAATGATCGTAATCGGATTAATTCTGAAGAAAAGAGCGTCGAAAAACATGGACTCCTACTTCTTAGGAGGTAAAACTCTTCCTTTTTATATGTTAGGCTTGTCTAACGCATCCGGCCAGTTCGATATTTCTGGTACTATGTGGATGGTTACACTGGCCTTTATTTATGGAATTAAAAGTGCCTGGGTGCCCTGGCTGTGGCCGGTGTTCAACCAGATCTTTCTGATGGTCTATCTTTCTGTATGGCTGCGCCGTTCGAATGTGCTGACAGGAGCTGAATGGATTCAGACACGTTTCGGAAAGAACAGAGGTGCTAGTTTGTCACACACAATTGTTGTTATCTATGCCCTGATCGGTGTGCTGGGATTCCTTAGCTACGGTTTTATCGGTGTGGGTAAGTTTATGGAAATATTCTTCCCCTGGGATTATGTTTCCCAGTTTGTTCCATTCGATATTCCGGCAGAATATGTGCCGCATGCCTACGGTATCTTCTTTACTGCTATTGCCACCATCTATGTGATGCTGGGCGGTATGCTGAGTATCGTGTGGACCGATGTGGTGCAGTTCGCCATAATGACGGTTGCTGGTATTACGATAGCCGTTATCGCTATGATGAAGGTAAGCCCGGAAATGCTGGCTTCTATCGTGCCTGCCGGATGGGACAGTCTGATGCCCGGATGGACGCTAGACTTGAAATGGACGGATATCTTCAGCGACGTGAATGAAAAGATTATGAATGACCAGTATGGCCTGTTTGGAATCTTTATTATGATGATGCTCTTTAAAGGAGTATTCAATAGTATGGCAGGTCCTGCGCCTAACTATGATATGCAGAAGATTCTTTCCTGCCGTAGCGGTAAAGAGGCTGCTTTGATGAGTGGTTCGGTTCCCGTAATCTTGCTGATCCCGCGTTACCTGATGATCATGGGCTTCACGATTCTTGCCCTGGCTTTCTTCAAGGATTTGGATTTGACAACAAAGACAGGCGCGATCGACTTTGAGCTGATTCTTCCGAATGCAATCAACCAGTTCGTGCCCGTTGGCGTATGTGGTTTGTTGCTGGCGGGATTGCTGGCGGCGTTTATGTCTACTTTCGCTTCCACCGCTAATGCGGCTCCCGCTTATATTGTGAATGATATTTACAAGAAATATATCAATCCGAATGCCAGTAACAAGACGATGATCCGTGCCAGCTACATAGTGACAGTCGGCGTGGTGGTCGTTAGTGTTGTGATCGGATTCTTTGTAGAGAGTGTGAACTCCGTGCTGCAATGGATTACTTCGGCTCTGTACGGAGGTTATATTGCTGCTAACTTATTGAAATGGCACTGGTGGCGTTTCAATGGTAACGGTTATTTCTGGGGAATGATCACAGGTATCCTGGCTGCTATGGTTTGTCCGTTTATCTTTGACGGTTACACGATGGTGGACGGTCATTTCGTAGAAAGAGTAGGGGAATATGCCAACAATGCTCCGATGTTGCCGTTGTTCTACTTCCCGGTATTGCTGGTTGTGTCTTTGATCGGTTGTGTGGTCGGTACCTATTCCGCTCCTCCGGTAGAAGACGAGACACTTGAACGTTTCTATATTACCATACGTCCGTGGGGTTTCTGGAAGCCGGTTCACGATAAGGTGGTTGCCAAATATCCGCAGGTGAAAGCCAACAAAAACTTCAAACGTGATATGTTCAATGTGGCGATCGGTATTATCTGGCAGATGTGTCTGACCATTATCCCGATGTATATCGTGATCCGTGAAGGTATGCCGTTGCTGACCAGTGTACTGATCCTTGCCATCACAACGCTTGTTCTGAAGAAGAACTGGTATGACAAGATGAGCAAAGATGAAGTGGAATATAATGAATTGATGAAAGAATTAAAATTGGACGAAAAGAAGTAACTTTGTATTGTCAAATTAAAACAAATCGATAAAATGGATAAACTGAAAATTATTGGCGAACCGCTGCCTGACATGCCTTGGGAAGACCGCCCGGCCGATTGTAAGGATGTGATCTGGAGATATTCGAATAACCCGGTGATACCGCGTGATATCATCCCGACATCCAACAGTGTATTCAACAGTGCAGTCGTTCCTTTCAAGGGAGGCTATGCTGGTGTATTCCGTTGTGACGACACGAACCGCCGTATGCGTTTGCATGTAGGTTTCAGTGCCGATGCTATCCATTGGAATATTTCTGAAACAAAGCTGGAGTTCGAATGTGATGACGAAGAGATCGGAAAGTTTGTTTACGCTTATGATCCGCGCGTCTGCTTCATCGAAGACCGTTATTACATCACCTGGTGCAACGGCTATCACGGCCCGACAATCGGTGTAGCTTATACGTTCGATTTCGAAACATTCCACCAGCTGGAAAATGCGTATCTGCCTTTCAACCGTAACGGTGTGATGTTCCCGCGTAAGATCAACGGTAATTTTGCCATGCTGAGTCGTCCGAGTGATAACGGGCATACACCGTTCGGCGATATCTTCTACAGCGAATCTCCCGATATGTGTTTTTGGGGAAAACATCGTCATGTGATGGCTCCGGCTCCGTTCGAAGTGAGTGCATGGCAATGCCTGAAGGTGGGTGCAGGTCCTATTCCTATCGAGACATCGGAAGGATGGTTGCTGATCTATCATGGCGTGTTACAGTCTTGCAACGGCTATGTATATAGCTTTGGTGCTGCCTTGTTGGATTTGGATCAGCCCTGGAAGATTAAATATCGCACAGGTCCTTATCTGCTTTCTCCGCAGAAAGAGTATGAATGTATGGGAGATGTTCCTAACGTTACTTTCCCATGTGCCGCCTTGCATGATCCCGAATCGGATCGTATCGCTATTTATTATGGTTGTGCTGATACGGTGACAGGTCTTGCTTTTGGCCATATCAGCGAGATCATTGAATTTACAAAGAAGAATTCTATTGTATAAAATTCGCGCTGTACTTCAACGTTTGAACGATTTTCAGCGTCATCTTTCGAAATACAGAGATTATACGTTGATATTCAATGACTGATAGGTGATGCCGGAGTTTTGTCCGGCGTCACCTGTTTGTTGATGGAGGGTGACGCTGTTTTTAGATGCGGCGTCACCTGCTTATGCCAAGAATATCAATAGGTAAACAAGCAAAATCACTGAGGTGATTCCGATTGAGTAAAAACATAGATAAGTAGGCAGAGCTTGAAAATAAGTACTTACCCATTGATAAAGCGATGCCTATCCATTTACAAAAAGTCGCCGGGAGATTTAGGAAAATACTTACGTTTTTTCAGATGAAAACGTGGATGCTTTACAAACGAAACTTTGGTAAAATGAAAAACCTCAGAAAATAAATTCCTGAGGTTCTCTGTGGGCAGTGATGGATTCGAACCACCGAAGTCGAAAGACAGCTGAGTTACAGTCAGCCCCATTTGGCCACTCTGGTAACTGCCC